>Ga0181566_10000680_pt1 | contig 27080 bp, 32 predicted proteins | sample 101ome_15_FD_133762 | JGI IMG/M metagenome (GOLD analysis project Ga0181566, IMG submission 133762) | Coastal salt marsh microbial communities from the Groves Creek Marsh, Skidaway Island, Georgia - 101402AT metaG (megahit assembly) | ecosystem: Environmental > Aquatic > Marine > Intertidal...
CAAAAAAAAGTTATGCTAACAAATATGATGAACTATTTTCGTGTTTCGCTCGGTTACCCTGTAAAATGAGCTAAGCTAACGAGCGTTAGTAAAATTAAAACCGTACTTTTCCATTTTGGACATTTTTAAAAATGTCCATTTTCGATTTTCGTGAGTACAAATTAGAAAACGCTTATTAGCTTAGCTCAGTAAAAATATATAATTATAATGTAATATTTATGTAAATAATTGTAAATATGTCAGTATGTTCTGTTAGTTATCATTGCGCGTGAACCACTAGCAAGATGTGTAGGTGTAAAATCACCCAAAGGTTCCTTTATAAAGTCTCCATTAGCGTCACTGTAAATGATGTGCTTGATATTAAATAGCTGCATTTTGTCGTAACAATGGAAACAAGGTCGTGAATTACGAACAGAATTATCCGGTGAAATCCGAGTCACATACAAGTTAATTTTTTTAGTAATGTTTTGTTTCAAGCATTTACGCAACACATCAATTTCAGCGTGACAAGAGCAATTACGTCCAATCAATCCATCATTTGAATATGTGCGATGATAGTTAAACCCTTTTGCAACGACTTTACCGGAAGCAACAGCAATACACCCGTGACGAAACCTTTCTGTGGATTTATACGCTTCTTTAATAGCTAAAGAAATGTGGCGCATATCGGAATTGCTACACAACTTGCTCATTATTGATATAGTATGTATTACATTATATCAAGTAGTCAATCAATTCAATTTTAGTTGCTTCTAATATATTCAATCGTTTTCAAAAGTCCTTCTTTAATATCAACTTTGGGCGTCCAATCCAGAATTTCTTTGGCAAGAGTAATGTCAGGTCTTCTATTTGTTGGATCATCTAATGGAAGAGGACAATAAATAAGAGTAGATTCTGATGGAATTAATGTAAATAAAATAGTTGTCAATTCATTCATTGTAATTTCATTTGTATTGCCAATATTAATGGGATAATGATAATCGGATGCCATTAGTTTTGTTAATCCATCTAACTGGTCTTCAATATAACAAAAACTACGTGTCTGTGTGCCATCTCCATAAATAGTGACATCTTTGTGTTCCAATAGTTGCCTAATAAAATTGGTAACAACACGACCATCATATTTGTCCATATTAGGTCCATACGTATTAAAAATACGTGCAATTCGGGTATCTATATGATATTTTTTATGATAATCCATCATCAAGGTTTCAGCAATTCGTTTACCTTCATCATAACAACTGCGAATACCAATTGTATTTACATTCCCCCAATAATCTTCACTTTGCGGGGATACTTTGGGATCTCCATATACTTCGGAAGTAGAAGACAATAATATTTTACATTCCTTTTGTCTTGCTAATTCTAATAAGTTCCGTGTGCCTATAAAATTAATCTCGAGTGTATATACAGGATCTTTTTGATATTTTGGTGGAGATGCAGGACATGCTAAATGATAAATTTCGTCAATGTGTTCTTGTATAATTATGTGTTCCGTTATGTCTTTATTGACAAAGACAAAGTCTGGATGGTCTATTAGTGGTTGTATATTTTTTAACTGTCCGGTGAATAGGTTATCTAAACAGATAATTCTATTGCCTTCGTTCAATAATCGTTGACACAAGTTAGAACCAATAAAACCGGCACCGCCTGCAATGAGAATTGTTTTTTTTGTCATTACTTACGACACAATATACATTTATTTTGTAGAATAAAACAAATGTATGACCGCAATTAGAACATGGTATACACTTCATAACTTAAGTATGCCCAAATAAATAGGGATAACAATCCTATATTGATAAGAATCACAGGTAATTCTCCCATTGGATATATTGACAATGTGATTAAAATCGCTAATACAGTTAAACTTGTTCCTAAAAGAGCGTGTTTGGTAAAGGATAATACGGCAACACCACCGTTACTCCAAACAACATATAGAAGATAGAAAAAGAACACAGGAACCCCCCACATATACGCAGTAATTTTTAAATAATTAGGATTTGCTTCATATGTAGAAGAAAAATAAGAAAATAGACCAGTAATAAATGCGCCAACTGCTATATCCCTTAACAATCTTGTTTGCATTTTATATACTGATAATATATAAAATGTCCGCAAAAAATGAAAGAAAAGTCATTGGAGAAGGAACTTATGGATGTGTAGTGAAACCAAGTCTAGAATGTAAAGACAAATCATACAATTATACTGACCGTGTATCCAAAATAATGAAAACAGAGGATGCAAAAGAAGAAAAAAAGGAAATGGAAACCATCTATAAAGTGAAAGGAATTGAACGGTTTGTATTGCGACCACCTCAATTATGTGAAATAAGAAATGATGAAACAACAAAAAAGGTAATAAGAGGTTGTACTGGAGATGTGGCAACTCTATTTAAAAAAGCACCTAATAGAGTTTCTCTGCTGCTGATAGATGATGGAGGTGTTGATTTAGGTAGGTTCATTAAAAAGGTGTTTCATTCTTTAGATGAAATCCAACAATGTCGTTTTTTAACTTCTATTCTTCATTTGTTCAAGGGATTACAATTTTTCTTAGAAAATAATATTATTCATCACGATCTAAAATTAGCAAATATTGTATATAATGCGTATAATAACAAAATCCGTTTTATTGACTTTGGATTGGTAGACTATAAAGAAAATATAATACAAAAAGCGTATGATAATAAAGATAGTATGGGAATTGAATGGAGTTACTTTTCACCTGAAACCGAATGTAGAAATCAAAAAGACTTTGACTATACTTCTAACTGTGATAATATTCGTGTTGATTATAATGATGACCATACAGCGTTCTTAAATAAAACGCTGGATACATTTGATAGTTACTCTTTAGCTCTTGCACTAATTGACTTATTTAATATAGTGAAAAAAGAACCGATATATAGACTTTTTTGTAGTAAGGTAATAAAGTTATTGGATTCATATGTCGAAGAGGATGTTGTTATTCGTAAAGGGAATATGCGAAAGTTATATTCTAACTACTATACTTTATTAGTCAATTATGGTCTGTATGACATTTCTACTCCTAATTATACAACAATGACTCCTGAAACACCATCTCTTCCTACTCCAACGCCACCAGAATTTTCTCAAAAAGTTATTACTATTATTGAAAGAGAGGCTAATGAAACCCAACAAGATATTCAAAGCATAGTGAAATGTAAGGTGAATCAAGATTTCAATCCAATTAAAAAGAAATGCGTTCCCAGATGTAAAGAAGGAAAAGTGCGCAATGATAATTTCCGTTGTGTAAAACCTGCCAAGACAAAGAAAAGAAAACGAACAAAGAAACACACACCAACTGCTAATTCTACACGTAAACGTAATAAATGTGCTGATTCTGGAAAAGATTACAATCCAATCAAAGATAAATGTGTTCCCAAATGTAAGGAAGGAAAAGTGCGCAATGAAAATTTCCGTTGTGTAAAACAAGCGAAAAAATAATTATTTGCGAAGGAACCTAATCGGTTGAGTTTGTTTCGTTATATATTGCCAATGTGCGTGCGCTAGAATCAGTTGCATTCACATATTTGGGCATCCAAAAATAGGGAATGACATTACTAGTTCCAGTGTAATGTTTTTCAAACAAATGACGATAATAATATTGTTCTTTTGTAGTAGGCAAATTGTAATTAGATATATTAATCATGATATAATCCAATTTCAGTGCTATATTCAACCATTGTGTTTCGTCTTCTGGTTCCTGATTATTGTGATATTTAAAAAGATCAAGAGAATTTAATTCTTTTGTAATGTAGTCATTGATAATGTCTTTGGTCGTTCTGTTTAATGCAGAAACACCATCACTAAACGCTTCTTTACGTCTCCATAATATTTCATCAGGTAGTAATTGTTTATTATCTTTTGTAGTATAGTATTGTTTATCAAATGATTTTCGTATCAAATATTTTTCAATATTCTTTGTGGAATACCTAGAATTTACATTCAATGACATATATAATTGAACAAATGACCTGTCCAAAAATGGGGTTCTAGCTTCTAGTCCATGAGAAGAAATACATCTATCAGAACGCAATACATCAAAATAATGTATATTTTCCAAGAGACGCAAACATTCGTTATGAAACTCTAACGGGGATCCTGCTTGTTTGAAATATAAATAACCACCCATGAGTTCATCCGCGCCATCTCCATTGAAAATGACCTTAGCTTGACTGACTGAGGAAATATGTTTGGATACTAACCAATTACCAATGCTTGCCCGAACTGTAGTTGTATCATAACTTTCAATACCTTTTACTACTTCTGGAATGGCATTGGTGAATTCTTCTTCGGTAATCACTATTTGTGTATGTTTTGTTTCCAAATATTCAGCAGCAAGGTTACTGAATTTCAAATCCTCAGATCCTTCTAATCCAATGCTATATGTTTCTACGGGTTTTCCAAATTTATCTTTGTGAAATTCATTGACAATACTAGCAATTAAACTACTGTCTAAACCACCAGACAAAAGACAAGCAATAGGACGGTCTGTGTTATCCACGCGCTTTTTAACTGCATTCATCAGGGAATTACGTAGATTGGAACATAACCATTCTTCCGAATGACTAGTTGATTCAGTAATTGTGCTATTAAAAGGAATAGTGTGATACCGTATAGAACGTATATATTTCCAATGAGAAATGGCCAAAAATGGTAATTCAAACTCACTGAAATGTCCAGGACGAAACTGTTCAATGGAAAAATTAGTAACATCTAGTTCCTGCTCAACAGAAGCACGTTCATTCTTTTTTGTTTGTAGGGCATTACGAATAGGTATTAACATTTTCATTTCGCTAGCAAAACAATATATGGGGTCTCTATTTTTTATAGTTTTTTTAAAACGCATCATAAATAGCGGTCGAACACCATACGGGTCACGAGCAATATATGCTTTAGCTCCGTCATTACTTAATCTGTTATCAATAAGAATAAAGGAAAATACGCCATCCAATAAATTAAGTGTTTGTTTCATTCCAAATTTTTTATATAAATGAATAATAATCTCACAGTCTGAATCTGTTTCAAAGGGATGGTCATCTAGTACAGAATCTGTATTGTTGTCATCAACTAATAATAAATCACGTAATTGTTTATGATTATAAATTTCTCCATTACATAACAAGATTATATTATTAATATTGATAGGTTGATTTGAATCATTATTTAACCCATTAATAGATAACCGATGGAATCCAGTCATCACTTTGAGTGCAATATTATTTAATTTTGAATTATCGGGACCACGTGCTTTTCCAAGGTCAAATGCACTTTGAATGGTTTCCATGGAAAGGAAACTACCGTCATAATTCAGTATACTGAAAATTCCACACATTAATCAATGTAATATATCATAAAAAATTCTTTCTATATTTTATAGAAAACAAGTATGTTTAGTCCTTGTGAAAATACCAAAGAGAATTTTACACCATTTTCTGGTTCTACACTAACTACGAACACTATTGAATTTGTAAAAAAAGATAATTCTTATGAAACATTTATTTCTTCTTCTCCAAAACCGCTGGAAGAACCGTCTGCTTCTGAAAGAATAAATGAATACCCCAAGATTGAAATGGGAGACTATACTATGGATACTATGAGTGCTATTTATACGGGGTCTATGACTGTAGTTGGTTTATATATTGTATATCGACTATTAGATAGAACATTATAAAAATATAATTGAAAATTTTATAATGTTTATTCGGTTTGGCGTTGACGTCTTACAAATTCCAAGGCGACCAACCCGCCCATTATCTGAGCAATACAATAAGGAAGTAAATCATCAATGGGTAATTTTCCAGCAGACGCCATTACAATGCTCACAGCGGGGTTTACGTGACCACCAGTAGTGTTTCCAATTAATATACCAATGAGAGCCAATGTTCCACCAATAGCTAAAGGATTATTTGTAGAAAGAATAACATAGACAAATAGAATTGAACCAATGAATTCTAATAAATAAGGAATCATCTATAATATATCTAAACATTTTTACATATAGTATGTATAGTATGACACAATCATGGTGTTTTTTTACACATCCCAAAAGTGTCTGTATGACTTATTTTCAACATTTTAGGTTCTCAATGAAGTTATCTATGTTATTTATTCATTCTTCCATTAAGGGAATCATTCATGCAATATTTCCTTGGTTATTTATTACGTATGCAAAAGATACAACAGAGACCATCTCATTCTTGTTAAATACTAATGGGTGTAATAAAGAATTAAAACATAGCGGCAGTCGTAGCGCCTTTTTTAGGTGGAGCGACGGCACCACCTGAACGTGTTCTACGTAATGCACTATTTAACACGTTTGTGTTATGAGAATCGGTAAACGTAGTTGCTTGTCCATTTGCGTTATATGACCCTTTTCCTGTGGCTAGTGCCTTCTTACGTTCAATGACACTGGATGCATCTCTATTTCCGTCATATCTATCAAGACGAGTTGTTGGAGCAAATGCCATGAATAGTTTACGTCCTCTACTAAATCTAGATTCATTTACGGACGTGGTATCCTTCATGGGCATAGCATTCGAATGTGACAATTCACTATTGTTAATAGTTTCGCGTATATTAGAAGTAGACATATGATATATACCATATGTCTAGAAGATATTTTGCTTAACGACGCATACGCATTACGTGTACGTAAGAAGCATTGTGTTGGTCGCCACCAGCAGAACTGTCATTGTAGTTCTTATTGGCACTTTGTAATTTCTTGAACTTGATGTAATCGGAAGAGTCGGCAACAAACTTGACATTAGTGCTGGAACCTTCAACACCAGTGCTATCACAAGAAGACATAATATGTCCAATACGAGACTTCATACCAGGTTTGCTTGCGTTTGTCTGGTTAGGTCCACCGCAAGTATAATTCTTACGACCTAAATAATCTCCACTGCTGTTTACTGCACGGAAAGGAGTGACAATACGATTGTTTCCATTAATGCTATCCTGTGCGTTGATTGTGTTCCACGCACGGGTTACAATTTTTCTTGATGCAGTTTGTTCTCCACTTCTATTAAAGTTATCTGATCTTGATCCGGTAGGTAACATTTTCACTTATATTATACTAGTATATTTTTGTTGTAACTATTATTTTTTTTTCGTTCGGGACTCTATATGGAAGACAACGAATTCACAACGAATTCGAATGATACAATTGATCAAGTAACCTTGGAATTGTTAATGAACAAACAACAATTTCAAAAATACAAAAAACAACAATTTCCCGAGGAATATACAAAAGATCAACAATACTTAGCAGATTTAGAAACCCATAAAGATACAGTAATCGAATTAACCACCCACCTTCTAAATAATCCATATGATCCAATCAGTAATGATGTGAATGAAATGTTTGAACAATATTGTAAATGTTTGATACGACATTTTAAGATGAAAGAGTTAGAAAATGAACCTGAATGGAAGAGAGAGAAAGAAGATGAACCAATATTTAGTAATATATCATCGACACAAACGATGAGTATTGATAATACGCTAAATCAATCTTTGTGGGGTAAGTCCATTATAAAGGGAACAGACAAATAATATACTCACTATATATATGGTATCAAAAACAAAGAAACAACAATTAAAACAAAATAAAACAAGGAAAATGAATTGCCATCCTAAAATAAATAAAATGAAAATAGGAGTTATTCCAAGTTGCTTCACAAAGAAAAAACTTGAACTATTGAAACATTCATTTAATAAAGAATATCCAGAAAACAAAATTAAATCAAAGAGTGAAAAAGGAATATATAAAGAATTATCTGAAAAAATGCCACAATGTTCACAAGAAGATTGTTGGTTAGATGTAATTAAAAATGAAACAGTGCGTGATAAAATAAAAAAAGAGTTATTTGCTCCTTATCAACCAGACCATTGGAGAAATCAATCGAATTCAGAGAAAAACACATGGTTATCCAATATAGATATACTGAATGTATTAAAGCAGTATGAAGAAACCGAACCAGAATTCTATTTTATTCCTCCCACAAGCATAGATTTTGACTTACAACCTTATATTACATCGAATCAGTGCGTAGAAGATAAACTATGTAAATTCAATAAAAATGATATTTTGCGTCAAAATAAACACAAAGTAGGAATAATTTTTAATTTAGATAAACATACGGGTCCTGGAACACATTGGGTATCCATGTTTATTGATATTAAACAAGGAATTTTACTATATGTTGACAGTGTGCCAAATGATGATGTCCCTAAAGAAATACAAGTATTTATAGATCGTGTTAAAAAACAAATACCAAAACTAGAGGTAACGATTAATAAAACGATACATCAATCCAAAAATACCGAATGTGGAATGTATTGTTTACATGTTATCATTACTATGCTTACAGGAAAGGGTTCTTATACGAATAGAATAAAAGATTTAACAACAAAAGTTATTCCTGATGAAGAAATGATGAAATACCGAGACATATATTTCAACAAAAAAATGTAATACTATTGTAAATGACCTCAACAATGGATAATAAAAAGGAAGAAATGAAAAAAGAAATAAAAAATAACACAAAAGAACAATATGTCAAGTTAGATGTAAAGGTGAACCCTAATACAACCAATAATAAACCTTATTCACCTGGCATAACTGGATTTACCTTTAATCAAGTATCAAAGAATATATCCAGTGTTCCTGAACAAGTGAATGAATACATAAAAAACCTAACACATCAAATTAGTGTTGATGCGAATGATGCAATGGGAGTTACTTCTATTGGTCCTACTAAGAAACCAGTGGAACATAACTTTGGTTGGATCTTTCGTCCGTTTATAAAATCTGATAAACCAATGCCAAAAACAGGTGGAAAAAAAATACGCACTTACAAAAAAAGAAAGGCATCAAATAAGAGAAGAAAGAGAAAATATAGAACTACCCAAAAAAAGAAATAAATATATAACTATATATCCACTATAAATATAGTTATGTCTGCATTTGTTACGCCAGATAATCAAAAAGTAATTTGGAATATTATACAAACGAACCCTATTATCAATACGTATTTTAATGACAACCAAACAGTCTCTAAAGAAAGATGGTTCCGTTCCATCATTGAAAAATTTTACATACAGCATCAGGATAAACAATTGACTTCTACCCAATTACACGAACTAAACAAGAGTGTATTGAGTTTTATGATTCAATCTATTTATCAGGTCACTCCTCAACCACAACAACCACAACAACCACAACAACCACAACAACCTGTTCATGTAAATCAAATCACTACCCCACCTATACCAGAAAATAATCGAGAACGACAATATATGGCAGAATACGAGAAAAAACGAGAAGAATACGAACAAATGAATAAGCGTGATAGTCCAAAACCTATTAATTTCCAAGAAAAACAAGATGACCAACCACTACAAGACATGGATTCCTTAATTAAGCAACATATAGAAGATCGTGAAAAAGCAGTTAATAGTATCATTCCACCAATTATAGAACCTAATAATATTGCCAGCCATACAGATAGAACATCCACACCTATTATTCAAGTAGATACCACTCCACGCGCAAACACCCAATCTATAAATATAGATATTGATAAAAAACTGCTAGAATATGATGAAAAATTCACCAAATTGACCACCTTAATTGAAGAATTACAAGCAGAAATTACAATGTTGAAACAACAAAAAATAGATCCTAAAGAAACAATAGATAGTTCAAATAACATTGATTTATTGTTAGTATCAGATCCCAAAGATAACAATAAGTCTAGCAATGAAACAATATAATGATTATTATAAGAATAATGTATATGGAACTATTGAAACATACATTATTTATCAATTTGGATAGTCGTACTGACCGTCTAGACCATGTTTCCAAAGAACTTGCCAAATTAAATATCAATGGAGAACGTGTATCTGCGATTAAGATGGAATTAGGTGCAATTGGATGTACAATGAGTCATATTAAATGTTTACAATTAGCGAAGGAACGAAATTATGAACAAGTGTTTATATGTGAAGACGATATTACATTTACACAGCCACAGGTTTTTATGGAATCCTTAAACAAATTCTATGACAATAAAAACATAAAATGGGACGTATTAATTGTGGGCGGAAACAACTTACCTCCTTATCAACAAATAGGGGATTATTGTATTCGCACATTCAATTGTCAGACCACCACTGGATACATTGTACAAAAACATATGTATGATACGTTCATACAAAATTTCAAGGAAAGCTCAGAGTTATTGCTACGCACAAGAAATACAAAACAATATTCATTAGATATTTATTGGAAACGACTACAGTGCGGGTATTTTTGGTATATGATTATTCCTCCAACGGTCATTCAACGTGAAGATTATAGCGACATTGAAGGAAAACAAGTGAAATATGATTGGTTAATGCTAGATATTAACAAAGAATGGTTTGTTAAACAGAGATTATCTATGTAATACGCAAAAAATTTGCCAATACACTTTTGTTCTTTTCTTCATATTTTTTGGTAGCTAACATGGCTTGATATTCCTTTTGCATCATACGTTCTTTGTAATGTTTATCTTGTTGGGCCAAATAGGCTTCCGCTTCTTGCTTTTCTAACGGAGTAATAGATTGACCGTCTCGTGTCCGTACATACTGGTCCATTGAATTGTATTTAGGCATGGAGTCATAATCACGTTCGCTTACCGATAAAATCGTTTGATCCTTGTGAACTTTTCGCAAGTCATCAAATTTTAGTTTACTGAATGGGTCGCTTTCAACATATCCTTCTTGTTCGTCTTCATATAAATTATCAGCACAAGTTGAAGAATGTAATGTTTGTATTCCATTATATCTAACCACTGAATTTTGATGTTGTCGAATGTTTTGGAACGCATCCGCCATATTACTTTTATTTACATTACTAGGGACGTTATAACTGGATTCTTCTGAAGAAAACCATTCATTTCGTGTAGGATCCACAGTTTTGACCATATTTTTTTCAAATAGTGTATGAAACTGTTTCTGAAACGATTTTTGATCCATATTATTCAAGGTAGATTTCACTTGCTTTGATACTGATTTATCATTTTGATAAAGTGAATCTACTTGATATTCCGTATTTCTAACTTCTTGATGTTGTTTTTGTTGATTGTCATAAAACTTGACTACCACTTCAAATGCTTTCTTATAAAACAAAAAATATTTGGCATCTAATCGTGATTTATCAGGATGGGTCATTAACACTTGTTTTTTTGCTCGTTTTAAATCCTCTTCGCTAATTGTGTAGGATAAATGGAATAAATCTAATATTTCTTTCAACGAATACATATGAATATCCAAGTTATGGGTGCTCATTAGTTGTTATATCGATGGATTTTTATTATATTTTCCAAACATAATAAAACTTTGTATTCTTAGAATATATATGCCGCTTCCTATTGTTTCTTCCTTTGAAAATAGACAAGCTTTTCTTGATTTTTTGAAAACAAACCCCGGACTAATCATCATTAAATTTGGTGCAACCTGGTGCGGTCCTTGTAAACGCGTTGAACCTATTATTCAATCCAGACTACAAGAGTTTCCAGACACCGTTCAACCTGTTATTATTGATATTGATGACAGTATAGATGTGTATGCTTTCCTAAAAACAAAAAAAATTGTTCCTCATATTCCCACAGTGTTATGTTATGTGAAAGGGAACACTCATTTCACTCCTGATGAAATGGTATCAAGTTCAGATGAAGTTCAGGTAAATGCTTTTTTTGATGCTTGTCATGACCATCTATAAATATCTTGTATACCTGTTGTAATTGCTATCAATGGAAATAGACATTGCTTCGTCTACCCTGCTATTGGTAGTGATAGGAACGATATAATTCAATAGTTGAATGACTGATAAGTTGTTAATTGTTGCTGTTTTGTTATGTAGGAATTTTTCTAGTAGTCCAACATTGCGAATATAATTAGGACATTCTACAATCTGGCAATTGTATATGTAATTATTTAGTTTATCGTTGTATCCAAACCATTCATAATAGCAATGGTCTAGATTATAATGTTTGATAATGTTGTAGATGGATTGCAAGTTCTTTCTGTTTATTGCCTCTTTTTTGTTGGGAATATGTTTATATTTGACATAGTTTACGATTTTCAAGTCGGAAAGAGAGTGATGGGAGGTATGTAATAGTTTACATAGATGATGACACAATTTCTGAAACCACTTGGGAGTCACTAATTTATTTACCAAACATATGGTAACATGGGGTTGTTGTTGAAGTTGGTCTTGTAGTGTTTTTACATTTTTATTTGTATTTGTTTTGTCTGAGAAGTCATCGCAAACTATCACTAAAGATGTTACATTTGGAAAAGATGTATTGCGAATAAAAGCAGGGACCATTTGATAAAATGCGTTAGAATTGTTGTCATTTTCGTTCCACTTGCCTCCAATAGAAATATAAATAGTATTCCATAGGGAACTATTTATTAGTCTTTCTAGTTGATTGTCATTGTCTACCAAGATAATGTTACTCATTTTTAATTTTATATTATTATTACAAAATGTTATACTAATATAATTCAATTTTTCTTTGCTTTTCGCGTTTTATGTTTACGCTTGTTTTTCTTTTTTCCACCGATGGGTTTTGGTTCTTGTTCTATCGGTTGTTCCTCCTCTTGTTCTATCGGTTGTTCCTCCTCTTGTTCTATCGGTTGTTCCTCCTCTTGTTCCATTGCTTCTTCCTCCTCTTGTTCCATTGCTTCTTCCTCCTCTTGTTCCATTGCTTCTTCCTCAGTCATTAATTCATCATCTATGGGTTCTTCTTGGCTCTTTGCAGTAACATATGCTAATACTCCTGCGGTTATTGATACAAATACATAATTTATTGCAGGGATATGTGTTATTTCCATTCTATATTATAGGGAGAAGTTTTCATACTAAATGTTACATAAAAAAATCCATCGATATGTTATATAATGAGCGTGTTCGACAAAAAAATGGAAACAATTCGCAAAAATACGCCCCTATACAAAAAAGAATTAGATGATACCACCAAACCAATAGTTGAACCCGTTATGGAAGAGAAAAAGACAATGGAAGAACCTGACGAAGAACCAACTGATTTACTCTATGAATATCCCATTTTATCTTCCCTCCAAAAGGACTTTTATATCGATAGGGAAATTGACAATGAATATAGAGTCATGTATGTGCCTTATATAATAGAAACATTGGAAGATAAACCCTTTTTATTGTTTTTATTAGAGAAACAAGAGTTCCTTTCCTTCCCTTCTTTTGTTTTAGACACAAGTGAAATGAAACCCTCGATAAAAAAAGAAAAATCAACCAAAAAAGAACCAGAGGAAGGATTACAGAACAAGGCATTGGATAGTCTTGTTTCTCTGGTAGAAGGTGGAAATAAAGAAGATGAATTAGATCCTTTTGAATCGCAAATCTTTTCTTTTTATGCAAACTATATTGGGAAATTAAAAGAGGACATAGAACCACGATATAAAGGGTTCGTAGAATATTCCAATGTTGTTTATGTGATGATTGAACATTCTCCCTTAGACGAAACACCTGATACTACTTTATTAGTAACAATTGATGAATTGAAACAAAGAGTCAGTATGAACATTCCCATTGCCGACGAAGTGTTATATTTTTTCAGTGAATTTTCAAGCGCTGGTTACTTAATAAATGAAAATGAAGAACAATTAGAGATTCCCAAACTAACCTATTTGGTAGAAATAGAGAATGATATTTATGAAAATGTGTATTATGAAAAAGAAACACCCAAACATAGTGTGTCTATTATTGAACCTACTGTTTCACATAAATTGTTTGGGGACGTCATCATGCTAAGTGATTCTATTTATCCATCAAATAAGGACATTACTAAGATAAAACGTCATATTCTATTCACTATGGACGCTGTCTTCATTTTTGAAGACTCCATTACAGATGCTTTAATAGAACCTTTGCTAACTCATTCCAAACTTACTTATGAAAAAGAGGACAAACAATTATGGTTGCTACAAAATAGTATTTATTCTTATCCACTTGTCGCATAATACATTATATCTATGCTATGATGTATTATACATTATATTCTAACAAGAAATTATCAACCACCGACTCTTGAATGTGTGGCATATTATTCTTTACGTGTTGAGCTATTTCCCACCCTTCTGGTTTACGTTCATATACCCCTTCAAAATCACTAATATATGCTTTAATCTCATCTTGTTGTTTAATTTCCTCTTTGAGTTGTTTCTGTCTTTCTTCTTCTTGTTCATGTAATAATTTATCAGTTTCCAATGATTTTCTACGTCTTGCTACAATGAGTTCATGTTCTTTTTGTATTTTTTCTTCTAACTGTGATTTCATTGTATTGAGTTCTTCTTGTTGTTGTACAATAAATTCATCTTTATGCTTTTCTGCCATCATTTTTAACTCCTTTGTCATATTTGCAGTGTGTGATAATGATTGTTCTTTCAGTTCATACCATTTTTTTCGCTTATCATCAATACTGACAATTGTATCACAAATATCGGGTTTCTTTAATTTTTCAAACTTTTCACGTTGTTCAGAGTTTTCTACTCCTTTGAATGTTTTGGTGAATTCATTCACAATGGAATCAGGAATGGTTGGACTGGTTTCCATTAATCTGTCATATTCTTGCCGACACATCTTTAAAAAGTGTCCTGCGTCAGTGCGTTCATCTAATTTCTTTGATAATTCAATACGAATATTTCGTGCGAATTTGTCCCAAGAAATGGCGGCAACACGATGAGCTTCATTTAATTCAGAAACTTTTAAATATTGTTGAACCGTTGTTAATATACCAATTAAGATATTAATCGTTCCAATGACCATTGGTGCAAATGATCTCATATTTTCAGGTAAACTGGTTTGTGCGAAGGATGCTGTTCCAGTGATAGTAGATAAAGTAATTGCTGGTATAGTGAACCAAGCATGTAATCGAGATAATTTTTGATGTGAGCGTAAATTCAACCATTTATAACACTGGGCTACATCACACCATTCCGCTAAAATATTTTCATTTTCTTCTGACCACTCTACATACATGGTAGGATCAGATGACATTACACTTTTATTGTCACCATCTCCATCCTCATTTGATTTATTGTTTTTTTGGTTCTTGGTCATTTATTATAATATAATTACAAAAATTTTTATGATTTATTCTACATTTGTAGAAGGTTCTACCACAACATTTGACACATCTACTATAATAGGTGTTGGAATCTTATCGGTTGATTCACTTACTTTCTCCACTACTATTGGTGTCTCCTTTACAATGACTGGTTCTTTTTTTACAATTATTGGTTCAGGTTCTGATACGTTTATATTTATATTCATTTCAGGTTCTTCTCCAAAGTCAAATTCTAGGGTTTCCTCATTGTCTTGAATATCATCAATAGTAAAGGTAGTGGAACATTGTAAGTTTGTTTCCATATCACGATAAAACTCACTAAATTTTGCAGAAACACGCTTCATTTGATTTTTTTGTAAAATGTGGAAAAACGCCAAATAATCAATAAACAACTTTACTTGTTGCTCCAAAATTGTTATTTCATAGGTCAATGTATTTATTAAGTTGGAAATGGTGAACCCCACTTTATGCTTGCTATTATAATTATCACGTTCAATCCGTTTTTCTTGACATTTTTCATGAATAGAATCCAATACAAATAAAATATTATTATGAATGTCTTTGATATTTTCTTGTTTATATTCCTGAAAGGGTTCCAATTCTTTATAGGTGGGGAAACTTTTAATTTCCGTTTCTTCTAATTGTAATTCATCTTTATGTTGTGTCACAAAGTCCGCAATCAATTGATTTAATTTATAATAATCACAATAAAGGCGATTATTTAACAGCAATCTAAACTTTTCTAAATGTTCCATCTCCATAGAAAAGGATTTATATTGGAAAAAAAAGGAATCCAAACAAAAAAGGAGAACCTTTTTGTTATTTTTTTTGATCAAGTCATTGTATACTACTTTGGACTCTTGTAATTTGTTTTGTGCTTTCACTTTCAATTCTAGTATTTGATTTTGCTGTTTCAAAATAGAATTAAAATTTTGTTTTAATTTGGTTGAATGGTTGCTATGTGTATTTTCCATTGAATAAGACAACTCTATATGTTGAAGTTATATTTTATTTGCCATGAACTAACTGATTGAAATAACAGAGTTCACTGGTGATTTCATTCATATAGCGATTGTAATCCTTGACATCCTCGTCTTCTACATCACCATCTTCAGATAGTCGTTCCAGCAATTTATCAGGACGATACGACTGGTCTAGATGTGCCTTGACTACCCAATGCAAATTCTCGGTTTTGTTGTATACGATACGATGTACTCCTGTTTCCATTAGTTTGTTGTAGAAGGATTGAAATTCATAGTTAGAATAAGGTGTTAGTTCAATAAACGAGAACTTGTATTTCTTGTTGTGCTCGCTTCTACGGGTATGCGTATCCATAGAATGAATAATTCCAATTTTTTCTTGTTGAAAAACTTGTTTGATATAGTCATCATCCGTATTGGAAGCAATGCGGGGAATGTAAAGTTTTACGGTAGTAGACATCATTATTTACTTTATGTTGGTTTGATTGACTGTGTAATTACAGAAAAAAATATTTCAATTTTTATAATATTTAGTAAATTATATATAGATAATCATATATATAAAATAGATATGCCTTCGTTTAAGACCGGAACCAAAAGAGAGCTTAGTATTAGTAATAATGAATACCTTCCGCGTCCAATTTTACAGAGAGGAATTAAATTTATGCCTGTTATAGAAGTCTGTTCATTGAAATTATCGATTCCATCTGGAGTTATTATTACAAGAGATGAGTATACCAATAAATATATTAACTATAAAAAAGAATAAATAAATAACATCGAGTAATACATATGACAAAACATCCCGTTCCTGATAATTTTAATGATATTATAGTTGATTTAATTTCTGATCTTGATACTACTTTCCCTGAATATCGCACATTGCTTACGTTCTATAAGCAAGATAGTTTCAAAGAGAAGCATTTACAATCGGTATTTGATTATTGTGTAACATTTTTCCCCGAACGTTTCTTCGATATTCTTTACCAGAATGATGAAATATTCACAAACAATACAAATACACACTTTCTACCTCACTTGGATTTCCGCATCTTCTTTACTTGTGAAGATGTTTCGGAGAAAACAAAGCAAACTCTATGGAAGTATTTACAATTGCTTTTGTTCAATGTTATTGAAAATGTAGAAGACAAGTCCATGTTCGGGGAAGCCAGTAGTTTGTTTGAAGGAATAGACGAAGGAGAACTTCAATCCAAACTTTCAGAAACAATGGAAGGAATGACTGACTTTTTCAAAAATATGGAATCCGCATTCGAACAACAAAACGAACCGAAAGAAGAAGGAGAAGAAAGAACTGAAGAAGGAGAAGAAAACAGAGAACGTCATTCATTTGCAGATGCTATGCCTAATCTAAGTTCCATTCAAGAACATCTAACCAATTTATTCAATGGAAAAATAGGTAAACTTGCAAAGGAAATGGCAGAAGAATTATCGAGTGATTTCACTGAAATGTTTGATGAACAGGATCAATCAAACGCAAATCCTCAACATATAATGAAAAAATTAATGAAGAATCCCAAAAAAATTATGGATTTAATGAAAAAAGTGCAGTCCAAACTTGATTCTAAGATGAAAAGCGGTGAAATTTCAAGAGAGGAAATGATGAAAGAGGCACAAACACTGCTCGGACAAATGAAGGATATGGGTGGTGAGCAAGGATTGAATGATATGTTAAAGAATATGGCGCAAAGCATGGGTGGTATGGGTAAAAACATGAAAGTAGATATGAATGCTATTAACCGCATGACTAAAAATCTTTCCCAAAAACAAGGAATTCATAAAAGACACGAGGCTAAGAAACAACAAATGGAAGCAAGTAAACTGAAAGAACAAGAGGATATTAAAGAACGTATTCGTATTCAGAAAGAACTTATGTCCAAATATTCTTCTTTGGAGAAAACAGATAACCAAAATGAATATGTGTTTAAGATGGATGATGGTAATACACAAGAAAAATCATTCATTCATCCTGACCTATTAAAGGAGTTGGAAGAAGAACCTGAATCTGCCCCTAAAAAGAAAAAGAATAAGAAAAAGAAGAAGAAAACAACAGCATAATAAAATTATATGCGGAATGTATATAATGTTAAGCAAGTATATCAATATTCCAGTATTTCTTGTTAGTTTAGTGATTGGATTTTTAGGGGTCTATTTGCTATCTTCCGAATCCCGAAATATTTTGGTCTATCCCAGTCCTGAAAACATTGATATTTTACAATTCAAAGATAAAACCAATGGTTGTTATAGTTATGAACAAACAGAAATACAGTGTCCTACAGACAAATCTGAAATTAATCAAATCCCACCACAATATTAGTTTGTAATAATTTGTGATTAGATAATATACACTCTTATTATATAATGAATTTTAAACGATTGTTGAATACAGAAACAGGTAAAACATTAATTTCTATCTTATTGGGTCTAGGTTTAGCTAGTATATTTAGAGAAGCATGCGACGGAGACAAATGTTTAAAATTTGAAGGTCCCATCTTAGATGAAGTGGAAGGAAAAGTGTTTCAACAAGGCAATAAATGTTATACTTATAAATCAAAACGCGTCGATTGTAATAAAACAAAAAAAGTAGTTCCTTTTACAAGTCAATCTTCTTTCGAACAGTTTACAGATATTGCGTTTCAAAATACCGCATAAAAACTTTAGGTTATAATATAGTTTTTATGGATTCTAGCATCACTCGTATTGCTGATTTACCTGCACCAAATAGTAATGATAAAAAGAATACTATTGAACAGCCTAATAATTATGTGCCCATCAATGTGCATCCTAATCCATATGGAATACAGAATGACCAATCCAATCTTGCTCCTCCGCCTTCTTCTTCACACGAACCGTTTGTAAATAATATGGTGGATGAAACTAAAATGCGTCCTGCTCCTCCTCAAACACAATATATGACAGAAGAACAAATGTTGGAGTTACAAACCATGGCCCATCAGCGATTACCTTCGCGAGACATTCCCATGAATCAATCTTCGATTACCCAAGACGAAGAAGCTACTCCAAATTACATTAAAAAGAAAGTTCATTTTGAAGATTATGTCAATGAACATAACGAATTTACCAAGAAGAAGTATGATGACTATGAAAAAAGTAAAGACCAAGAGAGATTATGGGATACCATTATGAGCGAACTCCAAGTTCCAATCCTGATTGGACTACTTTATTTTATTTTCCAAATGCCGATTATACATACCTATTTGTTCAAGAAATTGTCTTTTTTGGCTATTTACAAGGAAGATGGTAATTTTAATTTTTATGGATTGTTATTAAAAAGTATGATGTTTGGTGCAGTGTATTATTCTTGTATTAAGGGTATTCATATGCTGATTAGTATCTAATACAAAATTGAATGATACTCACGGAATAGGTAAAGGCATCTACTAATCAACTATCTATAATGATTCAAATCACTCAAGAAGAACTAATAAAACTTATTCAGCGAGATACAGCGAGACGAGAAACAGCGAAGAAGTCAATGAGAACTTATCAAAAAAAGAAGCCTGAAAAGTTCAGGGAAGCAAGTAAAAAGTATTACGATAAAATTAAGGATGACCCCGCGTTCAAAGAGAAACGCCGACAACAATATCAGAAACGCAAACGGAAAAAAGAGGAACAAGAACAAAAAGATTTGGAACAGAATAAAACGTGTTAGCTTCTCATCTTACCCACCCTTTTGAAAAATATATACCTGACCTAATAGGTATATATTTTTTACTTCAATAGTCCCTTAATTTTACTAAAAACGCTTTTCTTTTTCTGCGTTTTCTTACCAGTGGACTTTGCTTTGCGTGTTTTTCTAGGAACCGCAATAGACATTGCAACAGACCCGCGCTGTGTATCCATTTGAATGGGCACATATCTCAAGAACCACATTTCATATTCTTTGGTGTCCTTCAATTTACGTAGTTGTTTGAATTTTTCTGCTTTTTCAGCACGCATATCTTCCAAAGTTGGTTGTTTACCAACGCAATCCATATTAAAACGCTTCAATACACCCACTTGTTTAAGACGATTTTTTTCCTGAACGTCATACAAATATTGGGACATACATAATAATCTATCTTCATCATATTCTCCAAGATTGGTGTATAAGAATACCAAATAAAATGACAAAATAGTATCAATTGTAGCTATCTTAACTTCCTTATTCTTCAGCATCAATTTATTATAAGAATGACATGCAACAGGTTCATAGATAAACGCCAAGGTCTCGTCTTTGATAATAAACTGTATACGCTTGGGAACAAGTTCACCAATAGGTTCATGAGTTATCATCTTGATATCAGTATAGTCGTTTCGTTCTAATTCTTCTTTCAAGATTAACGCAGTTCGGTCAATATCTACAGACAACACATCAAAATCAGGAACTCTTTTAAGTTTATGTTGCGTGTTTTTGGGCATATGTCTAGAATACATGCTTGTGGCATAGGAACCGAAGAAGACCACACCTTGATCTATGAAATTATTCAATAATATGTGGTAAATATCCATTTCTTTATCTTTTTCTTCCATTGTTCGCTGGAAATCAACAGTAGCGCATTTTTTAGATTTCAATGGATAATATTTATTCAATAACGTTAACCGTTTCAATACTTTTGCCCAACGACTGACATCGCCTTCTGGTCTAGATAATTCCAAATACATGGCCATACGTAAGTAATTTGGTGGAGCATAGCGAATACCGGCACGCATAATTGCCTGTTTTTGAATGGTTTTGAATAAAGGTTCTACCAACTGCGTAATATCTGCAATAGGAATATAATTCACATACACTTTGAATGTTCCCATGTGGACACCTGCCTTGGCTTCTACATCATCATATCCTTCTTTATAATAGATATCTGCCAATTCTTTTGCATCTTCCAATGCATTGGAAGAAAAGAAGTCATAATCAGGAATTTCTACCTCTTTATCATAAAATTGGGCGAAACTGGGAAGAATGTTATTAATGGCTGTTCCACCATAACAAACCAGTTTCTTTTTGATAATAAAATCTTCCACAATGGCTAATATTTTTTTGATATCTTCATTGGAAACAACGCGTGTTCCCTTGATTTTTTCATTTTCATCTACTGCTTGTCGTAAAATTGCTAACTCACATTCTTGAAATGTCATTTTATTGTCACATGTTGAAGGAATAGTTTTTTTCGACTGTTTCATATGTATAATTTGTCTATATACATATGATATATATTATAGAGGTGATGTTGTAAAATAATTGATTGCGTGTAATAGTGGAACAAACGCTGATTTGTGTTCATCAAAGAACTCTTCATACTTCTCTAAATACTCGTCATTTTTATGGAATTCGCACAATATGATTTGTATTCCATGGTCCATGATTAGTTTCTTTAATTCCGGATTTTTACTGTTGCTCGCGATTTCATTAGGAATGGCCATTCTATATTGTTCTATATTTGTGCAATACTGGCAATCTTGTTTCTGTGTCAATGCTATCGTTTTTTCATCCACTATTTCATTGTGAGTATTCAGCAATAAGTTATTTGTCCCAGATTCCAAATTGATGTAATCTACTAAATTGTAACAACTATGATTTCCAGCTTTACAAGCGGCAAAATCCGTATAATTAGTATCAAATCGCTTGTCAATAATTAATACAACTTTTCCCATAAGGTCACTGAGTTTTGTATCAGGAGTCACTGGTTGATTATACAAGTATTCTTTCAATGTAAAATCTACTGACTTTCCAATGTCCTTGTAAATTTGCTTATTTTTAGATTTAACGCGTAAATGAATAAAGATCGGATCTTTTGGATTGGGAGATTTACTGGTGAATCCATTGGTTACAATAGAAGTAAGCACATTGTCCAACAATACCGTATTGTCACTGTCTAAAAATTCATATTTCTTATCTTTTGTGCGTCCCACCATTGGTTTATTATCTACATACAACACTTCTAAGTCAAAAAAACGGCATCCACGTTCTGATAAATATGGAATCATATCCAAATTCGCATACTCGCCTGTGATAATGCTGTTGGAAGACCCTTTTATTACATACTCTTTTAGTTTTTCATTGGTATATGTATCTTGTGTATTGACTATTTTTACTTTATCCTTTCTTTTAATGTAATTTAGTTCCCTTGTTTCACTATCAATAAATGGGTTAAACATAGATCTGTTAATAGTAATAAATGGTTCAAAGTTATTTGTTCCATATAATGCAATGCGTCGTGTTTCATTCATTTTGAAAAATACATATATTAGTAGTAATATGGCAATACTAAGATAAATCCATTGAAATTTGTTCATCCTTCTATATTTCTATATTGGTATATTTTATTATTTCTTATGGAACAAATATAATGATAATATATACTTAAAATATAAATGGCAGGAGGATTACTAAATATCGTATCTGTAGGGAATAATAATGTCATGCTAACAGGAAATCCCACCAAAACATTTTTTAAGGTCACTTATAATAAATATACCAATTTTGGACTACAAAAATTTCGCATAGATTATGATGGATTACGAGAGTTGCGTTTAAACGAGTCGTCAACATTCAGTTTTAAAATCCCTCGCTATGCAGAGTTGCTAATGGATAGTTATATCGTGGTCTCTTTACCTGATATATACAGTCCGGTTTATCACCCGGTTACAGGAAATGATAGTAAATGGTCTCCTTATGAATTCCGTTGGATTGAAAATATAGGAGCAATGATGATTGAAAGTGTAGAAATTACTGCAGGTAATATGACTCTACAAAAGTATAGTGGTAATTATATCAATGCACTTGTAGAACGTGATTTTACAGAAGACAAAAAGAAATTATTCAAAGAAATGTCTGGGGACATTGAAGAATTAAATACACCATCTCAATCAAATAATCGTATTAATACCTATCCCAATGCTATTTACACGACCAACTCTAATGGTGCAGAACCTTCTATTCGTGGGCGTAATTTGTACGTTCCATTATGTGCGTGGTTTTCAATGAACAATGGTTGTGCATTACCTTTGATTGCATTACAATATAATGAAGTAAAAATAAATGTAACATTACGTCCTATTCGTGATTTATTTCAGGTTCGTGATATTTTTGATCCCGCAAACAATTATCCTTATGTAAAACCTGATTTCAATGAAGACCGATATCATATGTATCGATTTCTACAAACTCCTCCTAGTTTCCAACTAGATGCTGCTAATTATACCAACAAAGTATCCACATGGAATGCAGATGTCCATTTAATGACAACGTATTGTTTTCTTTCTAAAGAAGAAGCGACTAAATTTGCAAAACAAGACCACGTGTATTTAGTAAAAGATATTCACGAATATAAACATGAAAATATTACTGGTGCTAAGAAAATTAAGCTGGAAACAAGTGGAATGGTAGCTAGTTGGATGTTTTACTTACAACGTAATGATATTAACCTTCGTAATGAATGGTCTAATTTTAGTAATTGGCCATACCGCACATTGCCTCAAAATACAGACTTGTATTATGCATATGAAAAAGATGCTAATGGAAATTTGACGGGACAAGAAGATATAGCCGGTAATTTTCCAAATGTCAATCCAGATGTCGCTGTTGCAAACTCTTCTGAAACACGTGGTCGCATTCGAACTGGTTTATCTCATACAGGAAATTACGCTGTTGTTAATCGAAAACATATTTTGGAAACATTGGGAATTGTATTTGACGGAGACTATCGTGAAAATTTACTAACACACGGAGTATATGATTATATTGAAAAATTTTCGCATTCCAAAGGAAATGCAAAACCTGGATTATACTGTTATAACTTCTGTTTGAATACGAGTCCTTTTGAATATCAACCATCGGGTGCCATTAATATGAGCAGGTTCAAAACGATTGAGTTGGAATTAACTACCTATACACCACCAGTGGACGATGTAAATTCCAGTTTTGATATTATTTGCGATACTGATGGAAATCCAATTGGTGTCCGCAAGGCAAATTGGCGATTATTTGATTATAATTATAATTTACATCTCATGGAGGAACGATATAATATAATTTCCTTTATTAATGGAACTTGTGGATTGATGTATGCTCGTTAATATTCAAGGTGAATCCCTCGTTTTTTATTATCGTTATAATATAAGATAAATACTTATATTATGGAACCTTATGATAAGAATGATACAAAGAAATGGAAAGTAAAAAAAGGATTTAGAAAACGAAACCCATCGTCTTCTCCTAATTTTCAAGTAGAAAGTATGAAGAATAAAATCAAACAAGTAAAACAACCAAATCGAAAAAAAATAAATATCAAGAAAGTCGAACCATTGGTAGATGTATTAGATGCTCCTATGGTTGAAAGTGACAGTGAAGATGAAGACGACAATAAAGAGGAAAATGAAAAAGGATTTATAAAAGATGATGATAATACGAAGGTATTACGTGAAGGAATAACAGGGGTTGGTGAAGGAAAACGAAATAGTCCAGAAGCAAATTTTACTGATGACATGTATTACAGTGGGAAAGATAACATATATGAAGGAGGAGGAGACGGTATTTGTGCAAAAACAAAAGGAACCCTTAGTTATTGGTTTGACAATTTGTTCAGACGTGTAGATGAATATATGTATGAATTAGCATGTAAACTTCTAGAAACAGATAACAAAAATGAAGATGAGGTACACGATACTCATCTTGTAAAGAATTATATGTATTATTTTATTACTATTATTATTGCATTGATTGCAACCGTCAATTGGTTCTTAGTTATGTTTTATAGAGATCCGGAAAACAATGGAAAGCGTGTAGAATATTCTGATGGAACTTATAGTAATTTAAAAGAAGGTAATGATGTGAAGAGTAATTTATATAATTTTAAACTTCTTACGGAAAAATATTTGGAAGAAAAATCAACCTCGTCTAGTTATGGTAGTAGTATATTCTCTTTATTACACATATTGTTGCGTTTTCCATTGATCATTTCTGACCTAATTTTCAGAATGCTGATACACGTTCCACCTAAGATTGACCCTATTATACCTTATTGGTCGATTTATATATTATTATTCATGGCATTGTTAGTTGTAGTGTATTTCTCTCCTATTTTATTTCATAAAGTTATTAAACACGCATTCGAATTAAATTGGGATTATACACCATTAAAATTTATATTAGGTATATTGTTCTTTGCTTATGTTTTATCTTGGTTTGGATACATAAGAAATATGGATGCTATTGGTGTTGCTAAAGCAACCCTAACATTAAGTAATATCATTACTGCCATTGCTATGACCTTTTTACAAATTTTGTTTGTCATCTATATTTTTGTGGCAGGTCCTGTATTATTATGTATAATCACTATGTGTACTTTATTGTATATTTCTTTTACTCCATTAATTAGTCTTCCGAAATATCCAAAGGAAACACCTTGGAGCCTATTCATAAAAATGATGAAATTAATTCATAATCAATATGAAAAGAGTGTTGCGGTTGAACCAATAAATAGTTCTGAACCTGCTGTGAATACCGCATCACACGCGGATGGAATCAAATATTTTGCTATCTCCTTTTTATACACCATTTACAAGTATATTCATGTTATTCCTTTCCTGATTTTATTCTTTATTGCTGGAATTGATTATTTTACAAACATGCGTAGTATTCGTCTTAAAGCAAAATCTATAAGTGGTGTAGGAATAGGATTATTCGTAATGACCCTTGTTCCAATGATTTTACATACTCTTGCTCCAAGAGTGTTTGATGTATTCAATCCTTTAATACGTAATATTGATTTACAATCATCGGATTATAAGATTGATGAAAACTATAATATAGAAGATATTGTAAATCGAGTATTATCGTCCAAACAAAATAAGTAAATTACAATCAAAAAGTATAAATAAATATTAGCTTTATTTATTTATAGAAATGGGTAAAAAAAGTCAACTTCCCTTTGTTAGTATTTGTACACCAACATTCAATCGACGTCCTTTTATCAATAATATTATTCAGTGTTTCAAAAATCAGACTTATCCTCAACACAAAATGGAATGGATTATTGTAGATGATGGAACAGACAAGGTGAAGGATATATTTTTAAATTCAGGTATTCAAAATATACGATATTTTGAAGTAGACCACAAGATGCCATTGGGTGAAAAACGTAATTATATGCATAAACACGCAACCGGTGACTTTATTGTATATATGGATGACGATGATTATTATCCCCCAGAGCGGGTATCGCATTCAGTAGAAATGTTACAGCAATCTTCTACCGCATTATGCGCGGGTTCCAGTGAAATTTATATTTATTTCAAAGGTATGGACAAAATGATTCAATGTGGTCCTTATGGTCCTAATCACTCAACAGCAGGAACCTTTGCTTTTAAAAAGGAATTATTAGATATCACACGATATGAAGATGGTGCTGCTATTGCAGAAGAACGGGCATTTTTGAAAGATTATACCATTCCCTTTGTTCAACTCGACCCGATGAAAACGATTCTTGTGTTTTCACACGAACACAATACATTTGACAAGCGTAAAATGTTTGAAATGAATCAGGACCCCAGATTCTTCAAAGAATCAGGTAAAGTAGTGACTAATTTTATCCGCCAGAAGCGTGAAAAGAATATTATGAAGTTTTTCATGGAAGATATTGATGGTTTGTTGGATAATTATGATCCAGGAAAACCAAATATGAAACCTGATGTAATGAAACAGATTAAAGAAATCGAAGCCAAACGAGAACAACAAATGGAAGAGTTAAGAAAGCAACAAGCTGATAATTCGCCCATCATATTAAAACAGAATGGACAGGATATTCAACTAACTAGTCAGCAAATTGTAGATATTATTAAACAGCAACAAGGACAGATTAATGAATTGAATACAAGATTACAGCAACAACCACAGCAAC
>Ga0181566_10000702_pt1 | contig 26775 bp, 13 predicted proteins | sample 101ome_15_FD_133762 | JGI IMG/M metagenome (GOLD analysis project Ga0181566, IMG submission 133762) | Coastal salt marsh microbial communities from the Groves Creek Marsh, Skidaway Island, Georgia - 101402AT metaG (megahit assembly) | ecosystem: Environmental > Aquatic > Marine > Intertidal...
ATAGTATCTCTTAAAAACTGGTATGCTTCATATTCAGGTATTCTATTACCATCAATTTGCGGAACTTCTTTATTCCAATAAAAGCCTGATACTCGTCGTGTTTCTTCGTTGCCTCCGTAGCGAATATCAAATAATAATGCATCTATAACATATTCGCTATCTCGTAAACATTTGGCTTCGTCGTATGTATATCCTACATAATCTGGATTAGCGGCGTCAACTTGATTTTGTATATAAGCAACAATTTCTTGTTGTAAAAATGTTTTATTTTGTGAAATTAGATCGTATGCATTAGGTCTAGAGTTATCGTCTATACCCAACCCTGGACTAAAAACATATTCTTTAATTAACTTCTTTGCCATCTTTTATCCTATGCTCCAAACGCTACTGCAAATGCTACTGCGGTTGCATCGACGTATTCTTTATTTGCTAAGTGTTCATTGCTCGATGGTGCAGTAGATGCCGATACTGTGCTTCCAATATGCATCTCTCCGCTAACTCCCATCCCGCCTGTGACCACTATTGATCCTGTTGTAGTACTAGTTGACGCTGTATCTGCGTCTGAAAAAATACTACCGCCTACGTGTAAATTTTTTCCTATTCCAACACCGCCTACTACCTGTAGTGCGCCCGATGTGATATTTGACGCATCGGACGTAGAAGAAATTGTAACTGATCCAGCATCTATATTAACTATTCCCATAGTTTGTGATGCAGAATCATATGTAAATCCACTATCGCCGCCAAACTCTAATGCATCATTATATTGGACTTGTCCAGGAACACCACCTGGAGGAGTTCCTCCGCTTGGACTAGTTACAGATGCCCAACTAAGAACTCCGCTACCGTTTGTTCTTAAATATTGTCCCGATACACCATCAGCAGTCGGTAATACATATATCTTATTATTACTTAGCGTATCTGGTGCTTTAAAGCCTACATACTTGGCATTCGCTGTATTATATAATTGTATTTCGTTACCGTTTTGTACTTGTACTGCTTCACTTTTAATAAAAAGTGTACCATTTACTGTTACGTTATCTTCAACATATAAATCGTCGCCTATTCCTACACCACCTGTTATACGTAATGCTCCCGAAGATGCACTAGTAGTTGCACCGTCGTTATCAATGATTAACGGGTTAGAGATTGTTCCACCATTAAAACCTCCGCTGCCGCCAGCAACTTCTCCTGGTTCCCATCTACTGTTGCTTTCATTCCAAACTAATGCATCGCCGTCTGCAGGTGCAGGTGCTGTAACATTGCTTAAATCGTTTAGATCAACACCAGTAATAGTACCATTACCAAATGTTAAATTTCCAGTAACATTTAAATTATATAAGTTACTAGTACCTGTAGTGGTTAAAGTTCCTGTAGTAACACTAGTAAAAGAAGGACTAGAATTAGATACAACGTCCCAAGCAACTCCGTTAAATTGCCATTGAGAATTTCCGACCTGATGTATTTGCCCTGAAGTAGGATTTAATGGAAAATTTATTGCCATTTTGAGCTAGTTCCTATTTTAACATTACTATTTATTCTATTAATTTTAGCCATAACTTGTAAGAGATCCTATTACTGTCCAGTTGTTTAACAATCTTATTAAAGTAAAACTTACAACATCAACAGCATTTACTGTACCTGTCGGCGGCGTGCCACCTTGCCAATTAATAGTAACTGTAGTTCCGTCTATGGCTGCTCCGGTAGGCAAATATGCAGTCGATCCTTGACCTATTAATAATGCTATAGTAATTGTTTTATTGTTGGTTGTAGGAACGTTTGTAAAGTTTGCTGTAAAATCAGCCGCTGGACTTAAATGATAAAATACTGAAGTTGATGAAAAATCGTGATCAACTGTTCCTGTTGCTCCAGTTAAAGATGTAAGATTTTCAATTCCTGAACCAAACGTTGTTATTCCTGATAGTATACTATCTGTTATTGTTATGCTAGAATAACTTGAAGGAATATTACTTAAACTTGTGTAATCACCATCAAATAATGCAGGACGATTATCTAGATCATTATAACTTCCTGAAGTTGCTACTGTCGAGAGGCCATTTTGAAAATCTGTAAAACTTGTTGTAGTAACATAATTTGAAAGACTTGATGCTAGTGCATAATTTGATAAATTAGCAGGACTAAAATTAAATGTGCTTGTAATACTGTCGTAACTCAAAGCGCCGCCGCCAGTTGCTGTCCCAATCGAAACACTAAGTGATGCTAAATCTGCTCCTCCCGCACCGCCGTAATCTGTGCCGGGGGTCCAATTTTGTCCGTCCCATTTTAATACTTGGCCGTTGCTAGGAGCAATGTCTGTAACATTTGCCAAATCTTGTAAATTTGTAGGAATAGTGCCAATATCAGAATTTGTAACATATCCTGAATCATTTGTTAATTGACTTACTGCTGTTGGTATTGAGGGTTTATCGGTAAGATCATTATAACTGCCGCTAAATGATCCGCTTCCGCTTCCGCTTCCTACTGAAACAAATCTAGGTTGTACCCACTGGTTTGAGTCACCGTCATTAAAATAAATGTATAAGTTTCCAGTAGATGAGTCCCACCATAATTCACCTTCTGTTGGAGAACTTGGTGCAGAATCTGCAACTCCAACTCCTGAACCAACACCCGAAGATTGAGCTTTTGCTAAAAAATCTGCATTACCTATGTTTGATAAATCATTTTTGGCTAACTCGTATCCGCCTTTTAACACACCGTCATATAAACGAAGTGTGTTAGTTTTATCTTCGAAAAAGACATCTCCTTTTGAGCCAATATTTCTTTCAAGAAAATCCGCTTCTCGTGGAATAATTCTAACGTTATTAAAAAGTGTAGATTTTGACATCAGCTATAATACCTATCCTATGATATAGTATTTATGCTTTTATGTATTTAGAAGAGAAACATTCCAACTAAGACTAATTCTAGTTCCACCTGTAAAATGACTTTGTACATAATGATCTAACCAGCTAGGAAAGATCCAACCGTGTCCTTCAACTGGTGCTTGTCTTTTTTCCTGTGATCCTAAAAGCCTAGAACCTCGTGCGCCTCCTCGAGGATCAATGAATACTAAGTTACCTTCATTTTCGGGTAAATTTTCAGGAATTTGTAAATAAAATACTCCACTAAGATCGCTGTTAGGATGTGTATGCACAGACGAATAGTCTCCCTCTCGCATCACCATTGCCCAACATACTGTTCTACAGTTATTTTCATTTAAAGGATGATGATTAGGGTTGCCACTTAAAATTTTTAAATATTGTGTGCAAGACTGATGTATAATAGCTTCTAAAGTTTTCGACCAATCCTCGCTGAGATATGTTAGTGTTGCAGGTGAGTGATAACCGTTGCGACCTTTTAAAGAAAAAGCTTCAGAATTAGTTTTATTTTGTTCTTCGTCTTTAAGAATGTATTCAATTACTTCTTTACGAAATTCTTCACTTTTTGGGACGTCAAAACTAAACAACGGCGTTGGAAACAAATCTACTACATTAGTAATTTCATTGTTGTCTACTACATTATCGGACATTTGTTCTCCTTTTGTAGTATTTAAACGCCGCTGTAAGTTTTAAGTTTTATTCTGGTTTTGGATATTTTAGTTTTACTGCTCTAACAGCTTCAACAAGTTCTTCGCCTTCTGGTCCTATATCAACACCATTATCAAACATATAGGTTAATGCTTTAACCAGTCTAAATATTTGCCATTGATCTTTAGGATATTCAGGAATTCTTTTTTGCCAGCATTCCATTAACTCGTCTGAAGGTTGTGCCGCTACTTCTTCAGGATCAGGTTGTACTGACAAATAATCTAAAAATTCTTCTTCGGTCATCATACGACCATCTGGATGATCAGGGTCGACCGCGACTGAAGTTTCTCTTGTTAAACCTCTTTCAGCGTAAAACGCAATTTTTTCTTCTAAGGTTGCCATTTTATCTCCTATGCTTCTCGTTCTTCAAATCCGTGCATACCATATACCATTATAGTAGTACTTACTCCAGAACGTCCTCTAACGTCTCGAGTTTGACTTCCGAATGTTATACCTCTTATATTATAATATCTTTGACCGTTTTCGCCGGTTACATATGTACTAGGAATAAAATCTCCGGTATGCACAGCACCAGAGTCGCCGTTTCCTGCTCTATAACTACTAGTCCCCAACATTTGCCAACAGTTCATTGTAGTATTCATTGGCATACCGCCGCCGATAAACATTGTACTCATAACATATGATTCACCGTTTGCTTGGTTACCATAACTTGAGTTAGAACTATCACCGTCTCCTATAACACTCCAATAACTGCTTCTGTTAAAGTTTACATCACAGCCGTCGTAGCCATCATTTGCACTCCACCACTGCTGAGCGTATGCGTAGACATTTCCTGATTCGGGCGCACTATTGTTATCGTGAAGCCTACAATAGATTCTTCCGTAGTTACCTGTCGAGTCCATTGTTAATAGATCAACTCTATAAAGATTATATCTATGTACATTAGGATCCCAAGTGACACTAATAGTACCCCATTGTGCTGTTGTTTTAAGCCTAGATATAAGAGTCATTTGTCCTAGACCAGCCCACATATCAGTATTATCATTATTATAATATGCTTCAACCTGTTTGCTGGTTGTATTATATCTAATGCGGCCTTCTGCACCGGTAGGCCTTTGAGCTCTAGTACCTTGTGGAAGGTCTATGTGATATTGATTTAATTTAGTTGCCATTATACATCTGTCTCCTCGCTACCACTTAATCCATATACTGTAACAATAGTACCTGTGCCACTGCCACCTCTAATGCTGCCGCCATTAACAGTAAAGAATCGAATACCGTCAATTGGATAAGCAGTTTGACCGTTTGATGCTCCTCGAGAGTTACCACTGTTAAAGCTCATATTCCATTCGCAACCTATTGTTCCTGGACTAGATCTACCGCTAGAAAATCCGTGTCCTGTAAATCTGTTGCTGGTAATATTGTTCGGTAATCCGCTACCAATCCTCATCCATATTAGATTACCAGTTTCACCGTTTGCTTGACTTCTATAACTACTGTTGTCCCATTGTGTAACGTTCCAGTATGATCCGTAGTTTCTATTATGGTTAGCGTAGTCCCATCCATCGTTGGTGCACCACCAAGTCATTGACATTCCGTACCTACTGTCGTTATACCAACTGCCATCATTTCTAATTCTGACGCCAAGACCATTGTTGTTGTTTGTAAAGTCTGCAGAAACCATAAAAACATCATACATTAGGTAACGTTTACTCCAAGTAACTTCTAAACTGCTCCACGTTGAGCCTGTCTTGGTATGTGCTACTATATTGGCGCCGCCTGCGGCATACCAACCGTCGCCATTGGCTATATCGTAGTATGTTTCATATGCTTTGTTAGTAGAATCTGCATTATAGTGTAATCTTCCTGTAGCATTGCTAGGACGATTTGCTTTTGTGCCGCCAGTTCCTAAATCTATATGATATTGACCTAAAGTTGACATTATAAAGTTCTCTCCTCTGTGCCGCCGATACCGTAGCACAAAATACAACTACTTAAACCAGTTACACTTCTATTTGATCCACCACTCCATAGTAGTTGTACTCCGCGAATTCCCTGAAATGCTTGGCCGTTAGTTCCAGTAACAGCATTTGAAGTTTCTTGATTCCATATGCCTACTTGTGTAAATCCATAATGTCCGTTTGGTGATTGATATGCTCCTCTAGCCCAATATGATGTTTGGTTGTGTGAGCCTGAACACGGAAGGGCGGCAGTTTCAAAACTAAACATATGCTGTTGTTCACCGTTTGCTTGGCTTCGATAGCCGTTGCCGTCGTTATAATTTGATAATGGAAAATAATCTAACGGATTGCTGTCAATACGTCTGTTTCCATCTGCTATATCTTGTCCGTCGTTAGAACAGCGCCAGTTTTGTGTATGACCGTATCTACTGCCACTGTCAACGTTACCATTATTAGCACGTAGTAATCTCATATATAGCATTGCAGTTCCAGTCGGATCTGCTAATACTCCGGTAACTTCGTATCTAGAAAATCTAGAGTTGTTAATTCCCCAATCTAAAGTAAGACTACTCCAGCTACTACCTTGGGCATATCTGTATATTAATTCTCGACCGCCGACAGCACTAAAAAAATTATCACTACCGTTTGCATTGTTAGTGTATTGATCTAATGATCTATTGGTTGTATTCCATCTAAGTTGCGCTTCTGCACCGGACGGCTTTTGTGCTTCTGTTCCGCTACCAAGATCGATGCTGTATTGCCCTAATGTTAATGCCATTTTAGGTTACTCTCCTTTTAGACGATCAACTTCTTGCTTTAATTCTTTAATTGCTTCAACTAGTAAAGGAATAACCTTTTCATACTGAATTGTTAAATAATTTTCTCCAGATTTACTTGTTCCGTCTGATTCAATATCAAATGGAGCAGGCTTAACTACTTCTGGTAAAACTTCTTGTACTTGTTGTGCAATTAACCCTACTTGTGGACTATAATCATTATATCCAAAATCTTCTGCTAATTTATTTTGTGTGTACATTACACCATTAAGTGCAACGACTTTGTCAAGTGCATTAGGAATATTTCCTGAAATTTCTTTTAAGCGTTGATCTGAATAGTAAGCAGTAATAGCATTAGTTGCTCTTATTTCGCCGCCTGTCCCTGACCAATCAGTACCGACACCTAATGAATCAACCCTAAAATTACCGCATACACTGTTTCCACTAACACCAATTCCACCTGCAACTCTTAAAACACCTGTTGTTTTACTCGATGACGCCGTTGTGTTTGTTAAGTACAATTGACCAGTACTTGCATTAAATCTAAAGTTAGTTGCACCGTATACAGTTCCTATTTGACTATCACTGTTGTTTGATGTAAACACAGGATAATAAGTAGTGTTTGATGTAACAATATCTAATGCAATACCTGGATCACCAAAACTTAAATTTCCACTTCCATCAGTTTTAAGTACTTGGCCATCGTCGCCGTCACCATCAGGTAAAATCCAAGTAGTATTTGTAGTAACATTTGATGGAGCAGTAAACCCTAAATATTGAGTGTTATCGTCGTCGTAAAGTCTAATACTGTTTCCATTTCGAACTTCAGTTGTTTTTGTAACTTGAAGTACGCCTGTTGGGTCTAATATTAAATTTTCCGCTGCCTGGACAGTTTCAATAGTATTTGTTTGAACTGAGAGTGTACCAAATCCAGGTAGTGCCACACCATTTGTTATTCTACGTCCCATAATTTTTCCTTACGCTGTTTGGGTTTCTATGCCCATACATACTGCTGAAACAGATGAACCGCTAGAAGTAACAATAACTCTTGTTCCTGTTTCAAGCACTAAACCTGTTCTTTCAAGTACACCATTTGCAACCAAATCTGCACCAAATTCGATATATTCATCTGTAGTTGCAGTGTCTGCACTAGCAAGTGCAATATTTATTGTAACTGCACTTCCTGATCTATTACAAACGTTAACTGCCACGACAGAGAACGTATCTGCAGGCACAGTATATACCACTTCCGCGGCGCCACCGGTTAAATCTGCTGTTCCTAATCTTCCTGTTGCCATTTTATTTAATCTCCATTGTATTTATGTTATAAAGTAATTCCAGGCTAGTGGCAAGCCGACAACTCCGCCTTGGAAGTTAACATTTGCCTTTATTTTAATTGTGCCACCTGTCGTAGTTTGTATTTCGTCATTAGCAATGTATATAAAGCCGGACGTTACACTATTTACGTTAAGTGATGCACCACCACCACCAATTTGTGAACTAATATATGCTTTAATAGCTCGTTGTGTTGGTACTACACTATCCGAGTCTGCTGTAAAGAACGGATCTGTTGAAAATTCGTTAATTGTAGCAGAGTTACCGCCTAGTGTAACTTCACCTAGTGTAAGTTCTTGTAGTCCTGCAATATTAAATGCATCAGCATTCAATGTTGCAATACCAGTTGACTGCTCAATTGTAAACAGCTCACCAACTCTGAAGTTACCGTCTTGGTCAGTACTTGTATAGAACACTCTACCTCCATTAAAGTCACTAGTCTCTTTAGATTGTAGTGGATCTTTTAATGGAAGCCCTGGATAATTAGTGCTTGCAAAGTTACCTGAGCCAATGTCTAGGAAATCGTGTCCTGTTAATCTTACTTGTGAATAACGTATGCGTGTTGTTACCTCTACGCCGTGTTCAGGCGAATCAAATTGAGTCATTTCAGGACTAATTTGGAAAAATGCATTGTATGATCCTTCGTAATCACCTCTAAATGTTAGCACATTAACAAGTTTAAATGTTCTATCTGGTAAATGACTAAACACTACATTAGATCCCGCTACTGGTTTGTTTGTCATATTTCTAATAGCAATATAGTTGCCGTCTTGATAGAAATCTGCATAGCCGTTACCACTACTAATACTTGCACTAGCACTTGTATAGTTTGCACCTCTATTTTTCCAATCAGGTTGTGCTAATACGCCGTCACCTAGTCTTATATCAGCAGGTGCTTCGTATGTATTGTTAGGATCAGTAATGCTCATAGTAGGTGCACTTGCATAACCTGAACCTGGATCTGTTATTCTAACAGCAAAAATCTTTTCTTCAGAAACAAATGCTCTAGCTTTTGCTCTTGCGCCTGTAGCAATCTTTACTGTTCCAGTGCCATTGTCGATGCCTACAAACATTGGTACATAGTTAGGATTACCAAATCCAAACACATCTGATACTTGCCCTGAATTTGATTGATCAATCCAAGTTATACCAAACTCAGAAGTTTGTATGTTTTGTCCACCAGTTCTTGCTAAAAGGAATACACCTTGTCCGTAATGTATTTCTTGTGCTCCACTTGTTTCTGTTGTTACTGAAGTCCAAGTTTCTGCATTATCAACACTGTAAACAATACTTGCATTACCATTGTCATTAGCAAGAATAAATCTATTATTACCATATGCTATGCTATTCCAACCAGTATTTCCCGCAGCCAATGCTGTTGAAGTAGACCAGTTACTTCCGTTGTCAGTTGAATAAGCAATAGTGTTGCTATTCTCAGCAACAACTACCCAAGTTCCGCCTCCGTATGCGATATCGGTCCAGTTATTTGTATTTGGAAGTGTTATAGTTGTCCAACTAGTACCGTTTGCAGTTACACCTGCACTAGCTGAACCTGCTTGCACTGCCATCCATCTACCATTGCCATACGCAATAGCACGATAATCGCTGCCTGAAGGTAGATTTCCACCTGCTGACCAGTTAGCACCTGCATCATAACTATATGATGTTGACCCATTTGCCGCTAGTGCTACAGCAATATTTTGATTCGGAAGTGCAGTACCACTGCCTGTTCCTGGTCCAGTTGCAACAAATGTTGTTCCTAATGCGTTGCTTAAAGATCCAATCGCTGTATAGCTAGTATCAGACACAGTTAGAATTGAATAAGAACGTCCTGTTATAAAACTACCTGCAACTTCTTGAGCTGTTAGCTCTCCACTTGCTATTCCTCTTAAACTACTTGCAATGTTTGTTGGAGTATTTCCTGCCGCAGTCCAAGCAACACCGTCAATAGATTCAGATGCCGCTGATCCTGTAAATGCATAGAATGTTCCGCCTCGACCGTAACCATCGGCATCAAATGCTAAAATTGTACCATCTGAGTCTACACTAGTAATAGTAATTGTAATATCATCTGTATTATCAGCATAACCTACCGAACTACCAAGTATGGTTAGTTCGTCTAGTCTTTCATAGTCCTGGCCACCTGTGTATAATGTTACGGTATAATTGTGATCTTTAACTGTAATATCAAATGTTGCACCAGTTCCATTACCGCCAGTTGCTGATTGATTAATAAAGGTTTTATGTAATCCTAAGAATTCAACACCTTGGTTACCAACTGCATCTGTGTCTGCTGTAACAGTAGCACTAGTGCTAGGCTCGCTAAAGTTAATTGCAGGTTCTAAAACATATGTAGTTGAAGCATCTGGTACTGTTATACTATATCCTGGAACAACGTGATCCCATCCGCTTTCTACTAAATCTACTGTACCTGTGCCTGTAGTAGTACCTGTAGCTGTAAATATTTCTCCAACAAACGGGGTTGATCCTGCGCCAACTGTACTAAAATCTGTGCTACCTAAACTTGTAATCACATACTTTGAACTGGTTACTAAGTTAGCAGGTGTAACTTGTTTCACACGACGGACTACTCCTGCAATTTTACTACCAGCATTATATGTTTCGACTAGCCCGAATTGTCCTGCTCCAGAACCGCCTGTTAGCAATACATTCATACCAATATATGCTGAACTTAATTCAGAATCGGTTGCCGCAATAGTTACACTAGATGATGTTCCGCCTTGCGCAGTGTTTGCATTTGATAGATAACCAAACCCACCAAAGTTTCCAGCCGCTTCTGGCGCATCTGTACTATCATCTACATTGTCAAGCAATCTAACTTGGAAAACAGCATTGTCTCTAAAGTCTGTTTGTTCAACAGCGGCTCCTGTTCCTGAACCATTTAATTCCCAATTAACTTCACTATAGTGACTACCTGCATTATTATATGCAAATTGTAATATTTCTTGTGCGCCGTCGCCAGTTACTTCACCAACTGTAGCAACATATTGGAATTTATTATCAACAATACCTTTTCCTTCAGTTTCTGTAGAATCAAAACCTTCTGCTACCGAACCAAAGTCACCGTAAGAGTTGTTACCGTTTGTACCTCGAATTTTACCACCATTTTCAGCTAAGTAACCGATGTGTCCATAATACGTAAACACTGAAACAAGTTCTGCTCTACCATTATTTGTTACCCACGCACCAATACCATCACTTATAACCTGTGTAAAGTCGTTGGAAACAATTGAATCATTACCACCGTCGTGCAGTGCTCCGTCAATCTTTTGGCCAACTGCCGCTGTACCAAATGTTGTAACGTTTTGAACATATGGTGAACGTTTAGTAATCCAAACACGATCGTCTCCAGGACCCCAGCCTGGATCAAGTGATACATAAGCACCTGCTGTAGGACGTCTTGTGCCGTACTCATTTGCAGGTCCTAAATCACCTGTTAGATCTGCTAGTGTTTGGTTCCTAATGCCAGTGGCATTACGTACATAATACATATCTTCTTCTAAACTTCCTAGCACACTATTGTTGTAATATCTAGCCGCTAAATGAGTTTTGTAATTACCGGTGTATCTTATATCATACTTAATAGCAGTAATATATTCATTAACATCTCTTTCGCAAAGTGTACTATTGTATACTAAATTAACAGCAATACTTCCTGTATCATCAGTTAGTGTTATAGGTGTATCTGCGTATCGTGTAGTAGCAACAGTGAATGTTGTTGAACTAACAACATCTTGAACATAATAAGTTGTTCCGAGTGTCAATCCGCCAATGTCATTTGCAAGTTTGATTGCTGTATTTCTTTGCAACCAACTAGTATCACTAATTGTTATTACATTACCTGTTGAGCTAGTTGCTGTTACAGTATCGCTATATGTATTAGCAATAAAGTTTGTAACATCTGCAACGATAAAATCTCTATTTCTTTCTAACTGTGCAGAAGCATAATGATCATTTCTTGAACTTGAAAGTTTATTTGTTCCTTCTGGACGTCCTCCAAATACAATATCATCAAGTGTTGTCATTAGCGTTTCGATTCTAGCTTGAGCAGTTGCATCGCCACCAACATTTGCTTTTGCTTGAGTTTTAACTTCAGCAAACGCATCTCTTGTGGTTTTCTTTTGCTTTAAATCGTAAACATCTTTTGCACTAGCACGTAAGTAAGAATGTGCGGCTCTTCTTGTTTGACCATTTGCATTAAACATAAAGTCATACATAACAGCTTCTGTAATAAGTCTTACATCACGCAAGCATTTAACTTGCTTATACTTAACTAATGCATCACCTTTAGCAGTTGTTGAGCTAGGGAATACAACTTGCTTGTTGCCTCCATCGTCTGTATAACTTACTTGAATTTCTGTAATGTCTACAACATCTCCTGCTTCAAGGTTATGATTTGCCGAAGTTGTAACAGTAGCAATGCCTGTTGAATTATTCCAAACAAAGTTTGATACTGTTAATACTGTTCCATCGGACTTAGTAACTTTGCCGCCTTTAACATATGTACGTGCATATGTTTCTGTTCCTACATAAATTTCAAACGCTGTTGCGGTTATATTATCATCGCTTACTACAAAGTCAGTATGCCAGTTAGTAAGATTTAATTCATTAACAACAGCCTGAACTATTGTTTCTTGGGCGGCATCTAAAGTTTCAGCCGCTGTAATCAATGCAGTAGTTGTTGTTACTGCGTCAGTAACTGTAGGTGATTCAACTACATCACCAACAATAGTTAATCCTGTACCGTTAGTTAGTGTTAGTGTTGATCCTCCAAGTGTTTCTGCTACTGTAAATGTAGTGCTTGCTGGAACTGAGATAACCCAATATGTTCTATTTTTAACAAATCCATTTGCAGTGCTTCGTACTCTAAACGTATCACCGATGCTCAACCCGTGTGCCGCACTAGTTGTACAAACATTACTTGCAATATCAGTAACAGTAACATTTGGAACGTCTGAAGTTCCGCCGTTAATAACATCTCTAATAATTTCAATTAATTCGCCAATTCTAGTCGATGATCCTGCGCTACCTGCTGTTCCTGCATACTGTGTAACTCTAGTTTGTAAGGGACCAATAACTACAGAAGTAGCAACACTTTGCATTGTTTGTTTTAAGTATGTGTAAGCGGCAAGTGTTGCGGCTTTTTCACTACTGTCTAGCATCGAATCGCCATCTCGCCCATCATAGTATGCTAATGCCGCCACTATAGTTTGAGAGTTACCACCATAGGTAAGATCATAGCAAACTGCGTCAACAATATAGTTAACATCTTTTTTACACTGTGTTTTACTATAACGTAATGTTGGATAATTGTCGGTTATGTATTCTATAACCTCTTCTTGTAAGAATTTCTTATTATATTGTAAATTCTTTCTTGCATCTCCATATCCATTTAAGAACGAACTATTATATCCTGTTGGATCAGCATTATCGAGCAAGATATTAGTGTTTAAGGCAAAATCAATATTATGTCTTGCCATACGTAATAGCTGTTCTGTTTGTGCTGTTTCTAAAGATTCAGCAAATGGAAATTCTTGACTTTGTGTTTCTGTGTTACCAGATTGTGCTGTTATTGTTGTTCCTGTAACAATATCATCAATAATGCTTTGGAAATGTCCAAGAGCGCCAACACTATATTTTGCATCTGCAATATCTGTAGAAGCTGTTGCTGGTCCTGCATTTACAGAACGTAATTCGTCACCTAAAATACAAGTTTCTCTAGGAACAATAATAGGAAGAACTTCTCTATATTTTCCTGTTTTAACATTAATAATTTTAGTAGGAACATATTCTGCAGGAATATTGTCGTCAGTTCCTGCTGTAATAGCATCTGTAATAATTTTTACTAAGTCTGTTATTTCTGCAAGTGCACCTGTTTCAATATGTGTAACTCCTAAATACTGTTCAACAACTGCTGTTGAGTTATCACCATTTAATGTCTGATAATTTGCAGCCGGTGCTTCTAGTGCTAGTACTGCTTCGATAACTGTTAATCCGTAATTAATACTTGCAACAGTTTCAGATTTTTGAGTCAAATAAGGTGAACCTAAAGTTTCGTTTACATATGCTAATGCTGACTTTCTTGATTTTTCATTACTTCCTTGACCGATGTCGTCTATTAACGCATCAATAATAATGCCCATATCTCTTTCACATTTCCAACTATCATATTCAAAAGAAGATGTAAAGGGTGAAAGATTATTAGCAACTTGATAGTCTGTCCATTCAACTATTTCTCTTTGAATGAACGCACGGTTAAGTTCTAATATTTTTTTCGCATTTGGATTTCTTACGCCGCGCTCAACTTGTTCACACGCATATCGAATTGTTTTAAATGGTTTATCAAGTGTTAGTCCGTTAATTGGTGCTGGTTCGTCTTTACCTTCAGGTGCAACATAAAACACGTGATCAACATTACCTAATGTTATCCATTCTGGATCTTCAATGCCTGCACGTAGCACTTGTCCTTCATAACCAATTGGCAATCTAGTAGGTCCTGATCCACCGTAGTAAATCATATCACCTCTAGTATTCATTACATCAGTTTCGCTACCAATGCTTAAAACATTCCAATATGTACCTGAAGTATCTTGATCTGGTCTAGAGTTAGCATCGCCGCCTAGTGATGATCCGTCATCACCTTCTGATACGTGACCTAATATACAAATATATGCATTTGAGCCGTAACGTACAACATCTCCTAATTTATATTCTTGATCGTCAACCCACTCGCCTTGCCACTGTAAACCACTATTTAATCTAGTCCAGTAAGTAACATTTGGCGGTTCTTGGCCGGTGTTATCTGCTGTTGCAAGATATGTATATCCTCTTAATCTTACAACTTCGCCGACTTTATACGCTGTTCCAATAGCCCAGTCGCTTTGGAAACTAAATCCTTGTGCTAGTAATCCCCATTCATCAGTTTCTGTAGATGGAATTGCATTAGAATGAATAGTTTTAGCAACATATTGATTACCGCCATATACAACAATGTCACCTGGTTGATATGTTGTTACATTACTCCAAGAATCTTCAAACTCAAATCCTTCGACAAATTGATCCCAGTTTGCAATGTCGGTATTAAATGCGGTACCGTCTGACGTATGCGCAGTTTTACAAATCCATAAACTAGGTCCGTATTTTACAACATCATTAACTTTATAACGTGTTGAAATAGCCCAGTCTCCTTTAGGAGCAATTCCTTCATTAAACTCTTGCCAGTTAGCAATGTCTGCTTCTAGACCGTCTGTTGCACTTGCTTGAGAAGTGTGTCCGGCTGTAGCAATATAAACTTTGCCGCCATATCTAACAAGATCATTTATTTTATATCTTGTGTTTGTTGTCCAGGCATTTTTCCAATCAATGCCTTCTGCAAAAGTAGACCAATTTGCTTGATCATTTTCAAGACCTAGAGCATTTGTTGCGGCAGATGTGTGAGCAGTTGTGGCAATATAAAGATTTCCGCCGTATTTTACAATATCGTTTAGAGCATAAAATGTATTTGTTTGCCAAGCGTCTTTCCACGTTTGACCGTCAGTTAAAAGATTCCATCTTGTTGGAGAAAAATCTAAATCTGTATAAAAACTACTGCTATTTGATGTGTGTCCAATAACACAAATATATGTGCGGCCGCCATAACGTACCACATCATCTTGGTAGTATGTAGTGCTTCCTGCCCAGTCGCCCTGCCATACAAATTTAACTCTACCTAGTCTAAATTCTGCCATTTTTTGCTCCGTTTATCTCGAATTTATTATATTTATTCATTTTAGTTATTACCCTCCACCGTGTGAGTAATCTGAATCATTAAATGATCCAAAGAATATTGTTTGTCCTAATATTGATCCGCTTATACCTACATCACTACCAACAAACTCTACTTGATTTACAAAGTTTAAGTATTGTCCAGTAGTAGTGCTTATTTCACTAGGGCCTACTCTTACAACACCAGCAATAAAACTTGCTGTTAACAAGTCTGCGCCACCAACATTCAATCTATTAGTTAAGTATGCTTTAATAGCTTTTTGTGTTGGAACAATATTATTAGAATCTTCAATAAAGAAAGGATCTTTTGAAAATTCTCTAATTACAGTTCCTGATCCGCCTAGCCTTACACCACCAAGTGCAAGTTCTGTTAGTCCTTCTAAGTTAAAGAAGTCTGCACTAATTGTTACAATACCAGTAGCCTGTTCAACAGCAAACAATTCACCACAACGGAAGTTACCATCTTGGTCAGTTGATGTATAAAATACTCTGCCGCCTTCAAGTTCAACAACTTCATTCTCAGGTGCTTTAAAGAAGTCTCCTGTTGTATAAAGTTCAGGATAATTAGTTTGTTCAAAATTACCAGTACCTATGTCTAAAAAGTCGTGACCAGTAATACGACACTGCGAATATCTTTCTCTTATTGTTACTGCTGTGTTATGCGGATACGTTAAATCTTTGCTAAACGATGGAGAAATTCTAATTAATGCAGTTTGAGTTCCGTCCTCTTCTGTTCTAATTGGAGTAATAACAACTGCTCTATGGAAATCTTCATTACCTGCAAATCTTAACTGAGCACCTGGCCCAGGTAATCTATCAAGTCCACTAAGCGTAATAAACTTACTTTCTGGATAAATGTCTGCATATCCGTCGCCTAATATAGTTACTTCTGTTGTACTGGTTTTATATACCTTACCCCTATTAAGGAATGACGGAGTTCCTAGTACACCATTGCCAACTCTATTTTGTTGATAAGCATCAATTGTTTGATTAGGATCAACAAATTCTGTATTAATAGCAGTTGACTGTGTATATCCACTACCAACATTCCATAATCTAACTTCAGATATTCTTTGTCCTTCTACTAATGCTCTACCTTCGGCTCTTGTACCTATTTCTAATCTTGCAAAGCCAGAACCTTGTTCTGTCGGTACAGCAATCCAATAAGGTGTAATTTCTCCTGCAACTTCTGGATTACCGTATCCTATTGCTCCCCATTGTAATTCTCTTGCTAGATCATTACTCTTCCAGTGTATTCCATCGCCGGAGTATGCAAAAAATCTAGTTCTTCCATTTATTGTTTCGTTACCGCCTATAATTAAATTAGTACCGTCTACAACAGTATCACATACAGCAACAAAAGTACCATTTCCGTACTTCATTTGTCTCCAGTGCATCACTGTTGAACCATCCTGTGTTGGCATTTCACTAGCATACCACTGTTCGCCATTAAAACTATATCGTATATCACCTTGTGCTGACATTGCAACATATCTTCCGTTACCGTACTCAACACTTACCCAGTCTGCTTGTGAACTATCATCTGCTGTATCTAATACATTTGTTGTCCAGGACCAACTATTTGCTACATTATCATACTGTCCAACTGCTACAGCACTATTACTTTTAGCAATAGCAACAAATTTACCCGCACCATAAGTAATGTCAACCCATTCATTAAATGAGCTATCTCCTATAGTATCTGGAATTGTAAATGTACTCCAACCTGCACCTTTATTTGTGCTATATGCACCAGTATCGCTATCGTCTGCAATCGCAACATATATATTGTCTGCGTATATCACTTTAGACCAACTTTGTGTAACTGGCATTGTTGAAGTTTCCCAGGTACTTCCATCTTCTGATCTATATGCTGTATTATCGCCTATTGCAACAAATCCTGTGTCTGCGGTGGCTATACTTTTCCAAGTCTGAGAATTTGCCATTGCAATATTATCCCAGTTTGCTCCATTACTTGAAGTAATAAGTACTTGTCCTGTTTGTGGCAATGCTATCCATTTACCACTTGTGCCTGTACCTTCATATCTAAACTTAGTAATACTATCTGTACTATCGTCTGTTGTTTCGTCAACAGTAATTGTAATATCATTAGCAGGGCTTGTGCCTCCAATTAATGTACCTGATATTGTTATTACATCTCCTTTAGCGTATCCTGCTCCGCCGTCGTTTAAGGTAACTGTATAAGTTCTTCCATTTTTAACTACATCAAATCTTGCTTCGACTGCAACAGCATCACCTTCAAGTGTACCGGATTGTGTTCCAGATGCTGGCAACGCTGTACGACTATCATATGTTTCTCCGAATATAATATCTTTCCACGATACTCCGATAGAAGCGTTTAATGTTGAAGTGTAGTATCTTGGTTCATCAAAAATTACTCTCGGTTCAATTCTATAAAATGTACTTGTTTGTAATACTTCAACTAAGGGCCATCCAGGAACTACGTGATCCCATCCAGGGGTATCGTTAGATTCTTTGTATACTTGTATTGTTTTACTTACAGGATTATAACTTTGAATATAACCATATTGACCTGTTCCTTCTCCTGAAGTAATAATAATTCTCATTCCAAGAATTTCAGCTTCAGTAAACTCTGAACTACTGGCAATAACTATTGAGGTTTTGTCACCTGATTGAGCATTATTACCTTGAAGGAAAAATCCAAAGCCGCCTACTGCGGTACTATCTTCAGATTGTAATCTTCTACTTTCAAATATTGCTTTATCTCTAAAATCTTCTTGTATTACGTCTGCACCTGTTCCTGATCCAGTGATCGTATACGTTGATTCAGTATAATGTTCTCCAGCATTTGTCATCTCAAATACAAATATTTCGTCATTACGTTCGCCTGCAAACGCACTTGCAACAACTGCTTGATTATCTCTGTTGTTAAGTGTTGCAGTTGCCGGAACTTCGTCTGGATTATTTCCTAGTGCCAATGCTCCTATAACTCCGTATGAGTTGTTACCATTAGTAGCACGTATTGTTCCACCGTTCTCTGCAAAATAACCAATTTGTGCATAGTAAGAGAATACTGAAACAAGTTCTGCTCTACCATTATTGGTAATCCAAGCTCCAATGCCGTCACTTATAACTTGTGTAAAGTCATTTGATACTATTGATTTATTGCCGCCATCGTGCAGTGCTCCGTCAATTTTTTGTCCAATACACGCTGTACCAAATGTTGTAACATTCTGTATATAAGGAGATCGTGTATTGATCCAACAACGAGAATCAGCGGTTCCCCAACCAGGATCTAGAGATATTAAAGCGCCGCCTGTCGGTCTGCTAAAGGGTTCGCCGTTAATCGGATCTGCTAAAGCACCTTCAAGGCCTCTTATAGTCATATTCCTAACACCGGATGCATCGCGCACATAAAGCATATCTTTATCGCTTGCGCCATTGATTGCACTAGCATAACGAATAGCATTCATTACAACACCGTGATTGCTTTGATATTTGTAGTCGTCTGCTAGGGTATGAATATAATCTTCAATGTATGCTCTGTATTCTTGTTCAACAAATTTTCCTGTATATCTAACATCGTTGTTAAGGAATTGTATTACTTCTTCAACCATAAATTTTATGTTAGCACGGAAAACCTGTAATGCATTTAATTGTGTTTGGTCTGTTATTGCATCAACACTACCAGTTATAGTCGGATCATTATATCCAGCAATTCCAGTGTCGACATTTATTTTTGATATACTGTTTTGAATTTTGTCTTGAAATAATGTTGCTGATGCTAGATCAGTTATAATATTTTGTTCTTGTTCGTAAGAACTTTCAAAAATTTCGTTATCGTCAATGTCAAATTGAGGAGGATTATAAGAAACGTTAACTGTAACGGTTTCAGTAATAAATTGTTGCTCTTGTGTATTTGTTGATGTTTTATTTGATATAGGTTGTTGCAAAATAATTTGTTCAACAATATCATTAACTCTATCAATTGCTCCAATTCTTACTGCTCTGTCACTAACAGGAATATAAGATTCTGGTGCTGGTTCAATAATAGTCGAGCGAAGTTCATCGCCTATTAGAGCAGTACCTTTTGGAACTGTAATAGGTAATTGCTCTTGGTATCTTCCTGTTGCAACAAAAATACTAGTTGTTCCATCAAATCCGTCGTCTGCTCTTCTACAAGCAAATCCAATTGTTCTAAAAGGTTTAAGCGTTGATCCTGCAACCGGATCATCAAAATCGTCAACACCATCTATTGATACAAAAAATGTTCTGTTAACAGATCCACCGTAATCTCTGTATTCAATTTCACTATCAGGGCCAACTGTTAAAATTTGTCCGTTACTTCCTTTTCTAACTCCAGTAGGGCCTAGTGTACTTCCGTCATTTATGTAGCCTTTTGCATATCCGTAGTATACAAGATCTCCTCGTTGGTTCATACCAACATTTGGTCCTTCAAGTATTAATAAGTCCCAATAATCAAATCCCGAACCACTGTCGCCTGGAAAGTTACTTGGCAAGTCTGGCTCATCCTGGAACTGTTGTCCGTAGCTAGATAGATGCTGATATGTACAAATCCAAGTACTGCCTTCAAATGTAACTACATCATTTACATAATAAACATTATTTTCTTTCCAAGATCCCTTCCAAATTTGTCCTTCTAAAATAGTATCCCAGTAAGATGGATCTAAATAGTCTAAACTACTTCCGTCGCGGCCTGTATCTTCTTTAGCTCTGTATAAATTGCCGCCTCTTATTACTAAATCACCAGTTTTATAACTAGCGTCAACTGTCCATTCGCCTACTAGTTTATTACCTTTAACTAAAATTTTCCAGTCTGGTGTGAGCGGATTTAATGTATAATCATTGCTTGGAGATTTTCCTACATTGTTAGTCAATGATCTAAACAAATATCCTCCGTTAAGAATAACATCTCCTACGGCATAATAAGTTGTTTCTTCCCAATCTCCTTTAAACTTTAATCCTGCAAATTCTGTTTGGAATTTTGTATCATCTAAATATACTCCAGATGTGTGTCCGGTAATACATCTTAATACAGATCCACCATACTCTACTAAGTCATTTGCACGATATCTAGTTGATGGTGCCCAAGTTCCTGCATACTCTACTCCAGAGAATACAGTTGTCCAACTTGCTTGATCAGCTTCTAAACCACCTTCTAAATCAGTTGATTGATGTCCTGTATTGCAACGATAAACAATGCCATTGTATTTTACTAAGTCGCCTATTCCGTATCTAGTTGTCGGAGTCCAATCTCCTAGCCAAGCATTGCCAGAAACATATACGTCCCAGTAAGTTGCTAAATCATCATCAAATATTGCCGCAGAAGTATGGTTATCATTTGCGACATATAATACACCAGAGTAAACTACTATCTCACCAATACCGTATGCAGTAGCTGGTAACCAATCTCCTGTAAAGCCATAACCTTCTGTCATTTTTCTCCAGGCTGGCGTTGGTTCGGTATCGTTTGGATTTGCTAAGTATTCTTGATCTAATTCAAATGTCGAAGCAGTATGCACTCGTGTACAAGTCCAGGAAGAACCGCCATATTGTACAACATCGTCTCGGTTATATTCCCTGCTTGCTTGCCAAGGACCTCTCCAAATAAATCTAAATCGTTCTAAATTAAACTCTGGCATCTATAACTCCCTTAATACCCTGGACCTGATAAGCCTTCAGGATATGTGTAATCTTCACTTAATCTTTGAATAAATTGTCCTGTAGTATGATCAATATAGTATGTTAAATATCTTCCATCCCAACGATATTGAGGATATCTTAAATTAGCATATTCTATTTGATGCTTTGGATCTAGTCCTGCAAGGAAGTCAATACCTTCTTCAAAGTCGTTAAAGTTTTCTTCTGGTTCGCCTAAATCATTTACAGTAATAACATTTTCATCGCCAAATTTTAATTGATCACTTCTTACTAAAAACAATTCGCCATCGTCATTTCTACGTAATCCGTAAAAATAGCGTTTTGCAAAGCCGTCAATTACATCACTTGGACCTGTTCCTATATAATAACTCATTATGTAATCTCCACGTAACTTACAATAACATCAACTGAATCATCTAAACTTGATCTAACTAATAGTCTATTGCTTGGTGCAAGAACAAGTTTTTCACCTGTACTTACTGCTCTCAAACTTGATCCTGCTGGTAGTATTGAATCTTTTAAATAATAACCTGAAACACTAGTATCATCTTCAACAATTACATCAACGTACAAGAACTTGTCTGTAAGATTAGTAAAACTTAATCCAAGGACTGTTACCCTTGTAGTAGGTAATGTTTCATAAATCAACACAGGTTCTTTCCCGCAATTTTTTATAACTGTATTTTTAAGTAGTGTTGCCATTTTTTCTTATCCAAATATTAATACTTTCTCAATTGCAATTTCTTCTGCGTCCTGGAATGAAATACCTCCTGATGCACCTGCGACAGAAACCCAGTTTGTTCCGTCATATAGTTCAACTCTTGTATCTTCAGTGTTGTATCTTACCATTCCAGTTACTCCTGCAGGTCTAGTAGTATTATCTCCCACAGGCAGAACAACCCCATATGGGTCAATAAATTCTACATAACCTGTTCCGGAAACAACAAATCTTGTGTTTCCACTAGCAGATGTGTTAATGATAGAGTTATCAACAAATCCAATGTTTTCAAAACTAACTCTTCCTGTACCATTAGCACTTAATACTAAATCTGTATTAGTTGTAGTAGTACTTATCACATTTCCATCAATCTCGATATCATCTACGGTTACTCTTGGTGCATTTAATCTATCAGAATTTATATCAACAATAACATTATTTTCTATTGTAAATCTAACAGTATTATCATTAGCTCCTGGAGTTAATTCTGCCGTTACAAACGTATCTCTATCATTGTCAATGACACCACCTAATGATGTCCAGTTAGTTCCATTATAACCTTCAAATTGTGTAATTTCTGTGTTATATCTAATTTGACCGGTTTGTTCTGTTACAGGTCTTTGACTTGAATCACCTACTGGTAATCGTAATGCACTGTCACCGTCAATATTAACAACACCAGTGCCTGGAACAAAATTAATATCACTAGTGCTAGTTATAGTAGATTGATTAAATTCTAAATCTGCAATTAGTATCGATCCTGTGCCATTAGCACGTAGTTCTAAATCACTATTAGATGTTGTTGTAGTAATATAATTGTCATCTACTAATATATCACCAGTTGTAAAATTATTAGCCTGTATTAATCCTGTACTAACAACGTTACCTACATTAATTGTTCCTGTAACAGTTAAGTTATTAGAAATAGTAACATTATTATTTGGTATTAATATATTACCTGTGCCATTAGCACGTAGTTCCAAATCTGCATTTGAACTAGTAGTTGTAATAAAGTTATCGTCAATTAAGATTTCTTCAAACTGTGCGGAACGTGTTACAGTTAAATTTCCTCCAACAGTAACATCACTAGTAATTGAATAATCACCGCTTTGTGTGATATCACCTGTAATATTAACATTACCAGTTAGCGTAGTATCGCCTAAGGTTGCATCACCTAGGACATATAAGTTATTACTAATTCTAACATCATTGCTAGGAATTAATACTTCGCCTGTTCCACTAGCACGTAGTTCTAGATCTGAATTGCTGTCAGTTGTTTCAATTACATTTCCTGAAATTTGTATTTCACCTGTTGATATAGTCCCAGCAATATCAAAGTTACCAGTTTGTATAACATTTCCTGTATGTGTAATTGTACCTGTAACAGTTGTATCTTGTAAATTTGTTGATCCATTAACAGTTAAATTATTGTCTATTTGTACATCATTATTTGGTACTAATATGTTGCCTGTGCCATTGGCACGTAATTCTAAATTACTGTTAGATGTAGTTGTTGTAATAAAGTTGTCGTCGATTAAGATATCGCCAGTACTAAATCTATTTGCAGTAATAGTTCCTGCAGAATTAATATCGCCAACTGTGATAGTACCTGTAACAGTTAAATCATTGTTAATAGTAACATCATTATTTGGTATTAGTACATTACCAGTTCCATTAGCACGTAATTCTAAATCTGCGTTACTTGTTGTTGTAGTAATGTAGTTGTCATCAACTAATATTTCTTCAAATTGTGCAGAACCGCTTACATCTAAATCCTGTGTAACAGTAACATTACCTGTTACAGTTGCATTACCAGTTTGACTAGTGTCTCCGACGTGTGTAATTGTGCCTGTTATTGTTGTTCCAGCTAAGACTGTATCGCCGTTAACAGTTAAGTTTTGTTCTATTGTAACATCATTGCTAGGTATTAATATTTCACCTGTACCACTAGCACGTAACTCTAAGTCTGAATTACTATCAGTGGTTTCTAAAACATTTCCACTAATTACAATATTACCAGTACTTAATGTTCCAGAAAGATTAATATTTCCTGTTTGTGTTACATTTCCTGTTTGTGTAATATCACCGTTAACTGTAACATTATTATTGATAGTTGTTGTTCCGTTAACTGTTAAATTGTTATCAATAACAACATCATTATCAGGTATAGAAATAATTCCCGAACCGGCGGCACGTAGTTCTAAATCTGAATTAGTATTGGTAGTAACAATAGAATTATTGTTAATTTGTATATCACCGTTATAGAATGATCCGGTAATATTATAGTTGCCAGTTTGTGTAGCATCTCCGGTATGTGTTATATTGCCATTAACAGTAACTTCATCTAATGTTGTATTTCCATCAACTGTTAGGTTATTGTCTATTTGTAAATTATTATCAGGAATTAATATTTCACCTGTACCACTAGCACGTAGTTCTAAATCACTATTAGATGTCGTTGTTGTGATATAGTTAGTGTTAATAAGAATATCGCCATTGGTAAATTCGCCAGCAATAGTAAAGTTGCCAGTTTGATTTATATTACCAGTGTGCGTTAGTGTTCCGGTTAAATTAGTATTATCTAAACTAGTTACACCAATTACAGTTAAATTATTATCTATTTGTACATTGTTGCTTGGAATTAAAATTCTGCCGGTGCTATTAGCACGTAATTCTAAATCCGAATTGCTGTCAGTGGTTGTGATAAAATTATCTTCAATTAGTATATTGCCGTTGCTAATTTCACCGCCAATTGTAAAGTTACCAGTTTGATTATAATTACCCGTATGTGTTACTGTGCCTGTTACAGTTGTATTTTGTAAATCAGTTGCTCCACTAACAGTTAAATTATTGTCAATTTGAACATTGTTATTAGGTACAAGTATTTTGCCTGTGCCACTAGCACGAAGCTCTAGATCTGAATTGCTGTCAGTTGTTTCAATTACATTTCCTGAAATTTGAATATCGCCATTTGTAAACAATCCAGTAATTGTATAATTACCGGTTTGTGTTGTATCTCCAGCGTGTGTAATTGTACCTGTTACAGTTGTGTCTTGTAGGTCAGTGTCTCCACTAACAGTTAAGTCTTGTTCTATTGTAACATCATTGCTAGGTATTAATATTTCACCTGTACCACTAGCACGTAGTTCTAAGTTACTGTTACTATTTGTAGTTGTAATGTAGTTTTCGTCAACTAAGATATCGCCAGTTGTAAAACTATCTGCTACTATTGCTCCACTTGTTGTAATGTTTACAGTTTGTATTTCTCCATTAACAGTTAAATCTCCGTTAATAGTAACATCGTTGTTTGGTATTAGTACATTACCAGTTCCGCTTGCACGTAGTTCGAGATCTGCATTTGAAGTTGTTGTTGTAATGTAGTTGTCATCAACTAGTATTTCTTCAAATTGCGCCGAGCCTGTAACATCTAAATCTTGTGTAACAGTAACATTACCTGTTACGGTTGTATTACCAGTTTGTGTATAACTGCCGGTATGCGTTATTGTACCTACTATAGTCGTGTCTTGTAAGTCAGTATCTCCAACAATAGTTAAGTTGTTGTCAATTTGTACATCGTTGTTTGGTATTAATATATTGCCTGTGCCGTTAGCACGTAGTTCTAAATCTGCATTACTTTCTGTTGTTTGTATGTAATTGTCGCGTATTTCAAAATCGCCAATGTTTGCTTCAGTAACCCAAAGATTAGACCAACGAAGTAATGAAGTTCCTAGGCTGTATACACTTGTGGTACTTGGAATTATATCGCTATCGATTCCTGCAACAAATTGTATAGTATCACTTGCTTCATCACCAATTGTAATATTGCCGCCAATAGTAACATTGCCTGTTACGTCTAAGTTACCGTCAATGTTTACATTTGAATTTAAATTAACTTGATTGCTACTAGCGTCTATATTAACATCGCCGCTTGTACTAGAAATAGTATTACCTGTAATTCTTAAATTTCCAGTGTCTATTTTTTCAGCAGTGATTAATGTAGTATTAGGACCATCTGAAATAGTAAGGCCGTTGCTAGTGTTAATAGTAAAGTTTGCCGCATTAAAACTAACTTCGCCCGTTTCTTGATTTACGTAAAATAGATCACCTACTCTAAAGTCGCCTTTGTGATCAACTGAGTTATAACGTATTTGTGCATCATTTGATTCAACAATTTCATTATCTTGTATTACAGTTACAGGATCATTAGTAACTTCTTTACCATTACCAATATACGCAAGGTTATGTCCAATAGCATACATTAATACGCCTGGCCCGTCACCTACTAAACCGTAGTTACCATAAATACTTGCAGATCCAATTAATCTTATTTCGGCGCCAAAATCTCTTAAATCTAAATGTTCTATTGTTGTAGCAGAGCCGCCTCCACTAAATGTGATACTAGCAGGAGTAGTGTCAAAACCAACTAAGTCTGTATCTTTTCCGTCTATTACAAGAGTGTCAGTATTTTCAATACTTTCAATTGTTAAAGGCCCAACAGTTGTCGAACTATCTGTTGAATCAAATGTCACTGTTTGACCTGCCGCAGGAGCAGTACCGGTTAATCCGCTTAGTCTAATACGAGTTTTACCGTCTCCTTTTAAACCGTCATTGCTATCAAATGCATAAATGCTTCTGTCTGCAAAATATGTAAAACAGTTTAACCATTCAATTCTAGCACCGTTGGTTGCTGTGATTGTATCAACACCCGGTGTAATAAATGTTGCACTGTGGAATAGCATACTTGCTTCTTTTGAATTAGCAGTTGCATAAGCGCCATCTACGTAAGCACCTTTACCTGCATCGCCTGCATTAAATCCTCTAGGATCTTCTGCTGTAGTTGTGCTACCTTTTGTGATTACAGTTATATTTTTAATATATGGTGAACGACTAGTTACTTCAAAGTCTGTTGCAAAGCGGAAAGCATAACCGTTGTCTGGGAATGTTCTATTACCACCGTTGCAACTAAAAACTAAATTTCTTAAAAATGC
>Ga0181566_10000713_pt1 | contig 26535 bp, 18 predicted proteins | sample 101ome_15_FD_133762 | JGI IMG/M metagenome (GOLD analysis project Ga0181566, IMG submission 133762) | Coastal salt marsh microbial communities from the Groves Creek Marsh, Skidaway Island, Georgia - 101402AT metaG (megahit assembly) | ecosystem: Environmental > Aquatic > Marine > Intertidal...
ACCTCGTTCCCGAGGTACCTCGCCGGCGTCTGCACGCGCGCCCAGTCCGATTTCGAGAATCCGAGCGCGTCGACGGACGCATCATCCTCGCAGTCGCGGTCGAGTTCGTCGGCGACGGCGCGCGACGACGACGACGCGCGGGTCGTCGTCGTCGGTCGTCCCAGCCGCCGGGCGCTCGACACCGAGCGACATCCACCGCGACGACGACGCGACGACGCGACGGCGCGACACCGCGCGGTGGACGAGACGCGCGCGCGCGGCATCGTCGTCGTCGGCATCCGCGCGCGCGCTCGGACGCGCGCGTCGACGTGCGGTCGGTCGCGCATCGGGGCGCGCGCACGCGACCAAATAATAAACACACATTCTACATAGCCTCACTACACCCACACTACGGGATGAGCCTCCGTATGTCCGAATACAGACGACCACCGACGGACACCCACTTTCGTCCGTCCCGCGCGCGCGTTCGTCCGCAGACGCGCGCGCGTCCGTCCGCGCACACGCCATGCGTCGCACCGCGAACAACAATTCGTCCGTCACGGATCTCCAGGGTGCGTCTCCGAGTCCGCGCGCGAAGTCACCGGTCGCGCGCGCGCGCGCGCGATCGGATCGATGGGGACGCGATTCATGCACGCGTCCTCGCGGTCGTCGTCGCGCGCGTCTCGTCGCGTCTCGTCGCGAACCCGTTCGCGCGCGCGTCGTCGTGCGCTCTGTGCCTCGCGCGCACCGTTCGATCGATCGACTGACGACGCGCACGTCGCACGCGTCGCGACATTCGCGTCATTCATTCGCGCAGCCTTGGCGGACGCGACGGCGCTCGCTAAGCCCAACGCCGCGGCGGCGTCGAGCGCGGATCTGAGCGGGGCGAGCGGGGCGAGTGAAACTCGTCTCGAGCGTGTCTTCGTCGTGAGTAATTCGTTACCGTTAAAAATGTGGGAGGACGCATCGGCGGGTGAAGCGTACGGACACAAGTACGCGTTCGCGTACGACGCCGACTCGATTTATCATCAGTTGCGCGACGGGGCGACGGCGAACGGACAATTCGAACAGACGCTCAACGTCGGACAATTGCCCATGCAGGTGCCGGTGGAGTTGCAAGAGGCGGTGGCGACGGATTTAGAGGCGAGATATGAGTGCGTGCCGGTGTTTTTACCGGATGAGTGCAGAGATAACTTTTACAAGGGGTTTTGTAAAAAGTATCTGTGGCCGTTGATGCACTACGTGTTGCCGATGTCGCCGTTGGATTCGAGGTTTGAAAAACATCAGTGGTCGGCGTACATCGCGGCGAATAAGAGGTTTGCGGACACGTTGATGGAGGTGGTAAGCAGCGACGACGATCAGGTGTGGGTGCACGATTATCATTTGATGTTGTTGCCGACGTTTATGCGGAAACGGTTCAACGCCGTCAAGTGTGGGTTCTTTTTACACTGTCCGTTTCCGTCGAGTGAAATTTTTAGAACGACGCCGACGCGTGATTTGATTTTGCGCGGATTGTTAAACGCTGATTGCGTTGGGTTTCACACGTTCGATTACGCACGACACTTTTTGTCGTGTTGCACGCGTTTACTCGGACTCAAGCATAGAATGGAACGCGGCGCGCTCATCATCGACAACTTTGGTAGGAACGTGTCGGTGAAGATTTGTCCGACGGGGGTGAAGACGTCGCGCCTTCGCGAATCGTTGGATGAGACCGTGTGCAAAGACAGACGGAAGGAGTTGCTCGCCGAGGCGGCGGGACGAAAGATTTTGCTCGGTCTCGACGATTTCGACGAGTTCAAGGGCATCGATCAGAAAATCGCCGCCTTTGAGCGCATGCTCGAGGAGCACCCGGAGATTTCGGAACAAATCGTCCTGTATCAGGTGTGTAATCCCCCGCGCGGGAGCGGACGAGACATCGACGATTTACTATCCACGGTGACCGAGATGGTGGACCGAATCAACGCCAAGTACTCGAAGAATGGGAACAACGTCGTGAAATTTGAGGTGCGCCCCGTGCCGCTGCACGAACGCATCGCGCTGTACTCGGTGGCGCACATCGCCGTCGTCACCGCCACGCGCGACGGTATGAATCTCGCACCGTACGAATACATCACGTGTAGACAAGGTCCGAACGACGAACAACAGGGGACGGATGATGGGTTTTCTCTTCCTCGTCAATCCGCGTTGATCATCTCCGAGTTTACGGGGTGTTCGCCGTCGCTCTCCGGCGCGCTTCGCGTCAACCCGTGGCACGTCGAAGACGTCGCTGATTCCATGTACAAGGCGCTCTCCATGAGCGGACACGAACACGAGGCGAGACACGAAAAGCACTGGAGATACGTCAGCGAGCACCACGTCGGTTTCTGGGCGCAATCTTGTCTCGCCGAGTTGCAACGCGTCACGGAAAAGGCGCAGAGCAACAAGTGCTACGGTTTGGGTTTCGGTTTAAACTTTCGCGTCGTGCATCTCAGCTCGACGTTTCGAAAGTTGGATACCTCCACCGTCGTCGCCGATTACCTCAAATCTTCGCGTCGGAAAATCGTCGTTGATTACGACGGTACGCTCGTGCAGCTCGCCTCCTTCGCGCAACCTCCGACGGCGCACCTCTTGGCGCTTCTCACCACGCTCGTCGGCGACGACGCCAACGAGGTGTGCATCGTCTCGGGACGCGAGCGTAAAACCTTAGATAAGTGGTTCGGTAATATTCCTGGTATTTGTATGGTGGCTGAGCACGGATATTGGTTCCGTCGCGGTACGGACGTGGCGTGGAAGGAGCTCGCGCCGAGCGGCACCGACAGCAGCGTCCTCGAATGGAAGGACACCGTGTTGCCCATATTGGAGCAATACGTCGAGGCCACCGACGGTTCCTTCATTCAAGCTAAAGAGAGTTCGTGCGTGTGGCACTACCGCGACGCTGATCCCGATTTCGGCGCGTGGCAAGCCAAAGAACTCCTCGACCATCTCGAGAGCGTCTTACAGAGCGACCCCGTCGAAGTCAGCGCCGGCAACGGCAGCGTCGAGATCAAACCCAAGGGCGTCCACAAGGGCTTAGTCATCGACCAGCTCCTCCAAACGACCGATTCGTCCTCCGTCGCCGATTTCGTTCTCGCCATCGGCGATGACCGCTCCGACGAGGACATGTTCGTCGCCGTCGACGCGCACAAGCAACAGCCCCTCTACGCCGGCGCGTGCGTCTACACGTCCACCATCGGTCAAAAACCGAGCAAAGCCCCCGCCTATCTCGACGACACCGAGGACGTCATCGATCTCTTACAGACCCTCGCGCAGTATAACGTGTGCCACAGGCACTAGCGGGCGTTCACCGACGCGCCCCGGTTTTGTAACAATACGCGTCTCTTTCAAAAGATGAAATTTTGGGCGCGCGGATGTGATGAATGATGTCGATGTCGACGCGTCAGTCGTCGACGCATGCGACGCGCGATGCGCGCGGCGATGAGCGTCATCGCGCGCGCACCTCTCGTTCGCGCGCCCGCGTCGTGCGTCGTCGCGTCGCGCGCGTGTGCGCGTCGAACGTCGTGGGCGTTTGCATCCGCCTCCGCTCGGGCGTCATCCTTTTCGACGCGCGTCGGTCGACGCGCGCGCGCGGTGGACGACGACGCCCGCGATGCGATCGAGGATGACATCGATGCCCGCGAGCGTGCGCTCGTGGACGCGTTGAAGAATCACACGTTCGACGGTGCGACGTATACGTCGACGGGCGCGTTTCAACCGACGCGCGTCGACGACGCCAAGGCGCAAATCATGCGGTTTTTAGAGTATAAACCGCGCACGCGTCGAGAGTTGTACGATAAGCTGGTTGAGGATAAAGGGTACGATCCCGCGGACGCGAACGAGGCGTTGGACGCCGTGCAGCGGTGCGGTGGGCAGAGCGACTCGGCGTACGCGGAGGCGTTCGCGAGGTACAAGTGGAGGCAATCGAAGTGGTCGGCGTGGCGCGTGCGAGGGGCGCTGCGACAGAAAGGGGTGAGCGACGCGGACATAGACATCGGGTTCGAGACTATTTTTGCTGCGAACGGGGCGATGAAGGTGAACCTGTACGAAGACGACGAAGACGACGAAGACGACGAAGACGACGAAGACGCGGATTTGGAACGTCGCCGCGCCAAGGAATTAGTACAGTCGGCGCGCGCGCAGTTTCATCGAAATAAGCGAGGCGATTTTCAAGCGAGAATCAACCGTCTCATCGCGTGGCTTCAGCGTCGTGGACACGGTGGACAAGTCATCCGAGACATCGTCACGGTGATGAAGAGAGAGCAAGACGAACGTTCCGGGGACGAGGACGACGATGACTTCGCGCTTCGATTCGAGGATTGATGACGAAGACGAAGACTATAGATATTGAGTTGCAACGGTTGTACATGAATTCAGCGATAGGTTCCCGCGAATCACGCCGGTCCCGCGCGCGACGCTTTGGCCGCCTGTAAGAGTCCCCCGAACGACGACAATTCCAACGGCACCCCCGTGAGCGCCACGATTAATCCAAATCCTGCGAACATGTACGCGAACGTCCCGACGACGTTGACACAAAACACCGTCATCGCGAACGCCCAACGCTTATCCCGATTCGGGGCGTACCTCCGGAAAAATTCGACAATCTTATCCGTCCCCGGCGAGATGGCGACGGAGAGCGCGAAACGCGCCGGGCGCAAAAAGTTTTGAATCATCCAGAGTCCAAAGTACGAACTCGCGAACGTCTTCATCGACAGCGAGTTCACCAACGGACTCGCCCCCGTCGTCTTCACCGCCGTGTACGTCGCCAACATGAGCGAGGTGACGTAGAAGACGTTACTGACGAAGCCGTAGGATAAGAGGGCGGCGGAGCCGAGCGAGGCAATCTTTGCCTTGTCAATCTTCGCGGCGTTTTGCCACCACGCCTTGAGTTTATCCACCGTCGACGCGTCGTCGGTGGAGGAAGATGACGCCACGACGACGGCGGTGCGCGCGCGAGAGAGAGAGCGCGTCGCGACGCGCGCGGGGGCGACCGCGCGCGCGCGGGAGAGGTTGGCGGTCGGTGTGGGGACACCGCGCGCGCGCGCGCCATCGCGCGAGACGACGGCGCGAGGCGGGACGAAGGACGCGCGCGAGGCGACGGTGAACATGCGTGTCGCTCGCTCGCGCGCGCGCGGGTGGAGACGCGGACGTTGACCGGCGCGGTTTGACGACGAGGACGCGAGAGAGAGACAGTTGAGGCGGCGGGACGCGTTTTTCCAAACTCTACGACGACGACGACGACGACGACGAGCGCGCGCTCACGCGAAAACGATCTCGACTCGAGAGAGCCACACTCGTAAAGGCGACCCGTACTCGTTGCGGATCGTGATTTTGAGTCGTTCGGGGGATCGCGGCGCGGGCTCGTCGAATCGAGCGCGCGCCTCCGCGAAACAGCCTCGTCGCCACGCAGATTCGGCGGATTCGGACGCGAACTCGGCGGCGACGGTGACCGGTGATTTCTTTCTGTCGCGTTCGTAGTCCATGACGAGACGAGGGAGCGGTTGCGGCGAGCGGTGTCTGGCGACCCACGCGCGCGCCTCGATGACGCGCGAGACGTTTGGAAACGCGCGCGCGGTGGAGAAAGAAATGCCGCCGCCCGGCGAGAAATCGACGCGCGTCGCCGTCGAGCGGTCGCTCAGTGTGATCGTCGTTTGATTGATGCCCCAGCCCCAATCTTCCCATTCCTGGTTCAGACCGAGAATCGGGTCGACGACGACGCTTCGCGTCCCGCTCGGCGGCGAAGAAGGCGCAAACGGCGCGCACGCCGTCGCGTTCGGCACAGTCGGTGCGCCGCATTTCGCCCTCGCACACGTCCGATCTACCTCAAAGTTTTGTACGAGACACGGTAACGGCTCCTCGGGGTCGCGTCCGATGGTCACATTGACGTCTCGCCTGCGAACTCTGGCCGCCTCGTCGACGCCGCAAAACAAGCCGCATTCTCCGGCTCCGGCGGCGCAACAATCGCCGAACGCGCTCCAATTCCCGACGTGATCCGGAACGACGCACGAGGTTTCGTTAAAGCCCACCAGCGGTCGAAACCGGCGTTGCGCTCGTTTCGCGCTGAGCGTCGCCACGCGCTTCGCCGAGGAGACGGAGATCACGCGCACGTCGTCCGTGTCCAAATCTCTGTCAAAGTTTCCCTGCACGAACACGCCCTCCGGATACTCGCGTCGCGCCCACGTCGCGCGCTCGCGAAACTTCTTCGCATCCTTGACGACGAACAGCGCGCGCCCCGGTCCCAAGACCGTGCCGGGCTTGAGGCGGTATCTCCACCCGCCCGGCGTCGAAATCGTCCAAAAGGAGACGTCGACGGCGTACCCGTTGGGATTGCTCAGTTTTACGTACGCCTCGTCCCCGTACCGCCGCGCGTGCGACGCGAACACACGGGCGTTCGAAGGTATCGACGGAGGAATCATGTACGCGTACTCGTTGAACAATTGGTCCCGTCTCTTCGGAACGATTTGCGACAGCAATTGCGTTACGCCCTGATCGATGGCGCGCACCGCGCCGACGGACCATTTTTCGCTATCTCGAAGCGCGTCCTTACGAATCGTCTGCAGCGTGTTTCGAACATACTTGTCGACGAACGATGTCGCCAGGATATCGTCCATGAGCGTGCGCAATCGGGTGAGATACATCTCCTTGGTGGGCCAATGCGTGAGTAAGACGTCGATGAGCACGTTGTACGTCGAACTCGGGTCTTGTTCCGGATATTTCGGATCCGCGTAAAAGATGTCCTGCGGATGGTTCCGATCGCAGTACAACGGGCTGTTAAACTTTTCACACGAGAGTATGCAGTACGCCGTGCTGCTCGGCGAGCACTCGCTCGGCGAGCACAGACCGGTGCCGTACCGTTTATCGCCGGGAAAAGCGTCTTCGACGTCCCACGGCAGACGCGACCACTCCCCCGTCCAGTCTTTGTGCATGTAGTAATTCTTCGTACATCGATCCGCACCGAGCATGAGCGTCTGCGCTGCCATCTCGTTGATCAACGCCGGCAGGTTGAGAGTGTCGTATAAGAGGTGCGCGGCGCCGTTGACGTCGGCGCGCGCGCGTTCGATGGTTTGCGTGAGTTCCCACAAATCGTCCCAATTGTCGCGATCGCGTTTCGACGCCTTGCGATAAATCTCGGGACACCCGTCGTTCATCCACCGCATGGGGTAATCGGGCGTCGCGTACGGACACGGAATGGACGGATTTCCGTGCCTGAGGTTCGAGTACTTCCAGTGTACGGCTTTGTAGAGCGGCCCCTTGGGATCCATACCGTTACGCTTCAGAAACTTGCCGTCGACTTGTTCGACGAAATAAAAGAGACCGTAAAAGTCATTGTTCACCCTGACGTGGACGTATTTCGTCAGCGACGCGGGCACGCCCGCGCGTCTCAAAATGTGAAACGCCAACGTCTCTCGTAGATAGGTTTCCTCTCCAGGTTCCTGGTACGCGCTGTGCAGATTAATCTCCTCCACGCGTCGCTCGCCCGCATCGAATCGGAACACAGATCCCTTAAAATCGAGCTTAAACTTGTGTTTCGGCCACTGCGCCGCGGATAGATCGACGCCGATGACGGCTTCTTTTCGATTACTCCCCCGCCGGCGCATAAACACGTTGTCGTAAAATTCGCCCTCAAAGTACACGCTCACGCGCGCGCCCTCGTCCGTCGTGATCCTCCAGTAATCCGGCGTGAACACGTGTAACACGGGTAGCGTCGTGTCCACCCACAGACCCTTCTCGAGCACCGTCCCAAAGTACTTCGGCCCTTTCCCGTCCTCGCCGGGCCACGGCGTCTCGTAATACGACGGCGCCGTCGTCGTCACCCTCCATCGCACGCGCTCACCCGGCGCCACGCCTCCCGTCCGGCACCTCCCCGCGTACACACCATCATTCGCGTATTCATCCGGCCACACGCCGTCGTCTCGCATGACCTCCTCCGTCTCCGCGTTCCAACCCGCGCGACACCGCAGTTTCGCCTCGACGCCGCGTCCCCACCCAGACGTCTCGATCGTCGCTCGCACGACGACGTCGTCCCCCGGCGCGAGCGACGACCCATCCACGGGCCCCGCCGCGCGCACCGCCGTCACCGTCGCCCCCAGCGCCCCCCTCGCGCGTCCCGCGACGACGCACGCGCACGCCACCGCCGTGGTCACCACCGTGGTCACCACGTCGTTCGACTTTGCGCGCGCCTCTCGTCGCGCGCGTCGCGTCATCGTCCCCGATCGCGCGCGATTCACGACGCACATATTTTTCACAACCGTTCTCGCGCCTCCGTCTCGCGTCTCGCGTCCCGCGCGCGCGCGGTTCGCGCGCGTCGTCTCGGACCCTCGGACGAACGCGAGGCACCGCCCGCGCGCGCGAGACTCGTCGACGCGCGCGAGCGACGCGCGCGAGCCTCGCGCGCGCGAGGATACCGCGGGAAAATTTCCCGCGCGCGACGCGTCGGTTCACGACGTCGACGGACGCGCGCGAGCGACGGGACGGGACGACGAACGCGTGAGAGAGGCTGCGCGACGGGGCGAGGTGACGGACGAGAGCTCGAGCCATGGTGCGCGCGAATGCGCGAATGCGCGCGGTGATGCGGCGCTCGACGACGGCGTGCGCGGTGATGCTCGATGTGATGATTGACCGTGAATCGTTCCCGCGCGGTCGGGACGCGACGCGCGACGCAGAGACGGAAACAAAAGCCGCAGAGAACGGAATTCGCGGGACTCGACGTCGTCGCCGAGGGCGCGTTGGCGCCGACGGAGGTCGTGCGCGAGGCGGTGGAGGAGGATGTGAAGCCGAAGGTGTCGTTCAGTTCGTTGACGAGACACGATGGGGCGGTGATGGAGCACTCGAAGGCGCATCCGAGGATGTTGAAGAGTGCGTCGGCGTCGACGCGCGCGAGAGAGACGACGCTTTTTGAAAAAACAAAGCGACGCGCGACGACGACGAATCATCGAATCGGGAAGAGGACTGACGACGGTGTTCGCGCGGTGTAGGTAATGCGACGAGTCATGTGTGGCCGTTGGGGGCGTTGGCGGAGCTCATCGATAAGTGCGTGCGCGCGAAGCGAACAACTGTCGACGAAACGCGACGCCGCGCGCGAGTCGACGACGAAAAAAAGTGAGGCCCTCGACGAGCGACTGACCGACTCTACCTTTGATTTTCGACGCGATCAGCGCGCAAGACGCTGAGTGCGGCGCGACCGCGGTACACGTCGACGCCATCGATCTTGCGAACCTGGAAAATCCAAAGAATAGTTACGGCATCGTCGTTCAGGACGACGGGTGTGGGATGAATCGACGCTCGCTCATCGGCATGCTCTCCTTTGGTTTCAGCGACAAGGAGCACAAGGTTGGAAACGTCGGTCGATTCGGGATCGGTTTCAAATCTGGATCCATGCGTTTGGCGAAAGACGCGCTCATCTTTACGAAACGTGACGGGCACGCGCACGTCGCCTTTCTCTCGCAATCGTTTCTCGACGACACCGAGTTGGACGACATTCTCATCCCGATGTTTTCTTGGAAGATGGAGAAAGACTCCGTCAAAGGGAAGACGACGTACGTCGCGAGCGAACCGACGAACACGCAAAAGTGGGACGATCACATGGCGGTCATCTTGCGATACTCGTTCGTGCGCACCGAGCGAGAGCTGTTGCAAGAGTTGGATAAAGTTGTCGGCGAACACGGGACGCGCATCGTCTTGTTCAATTTACGCGATCCGCCCGAGCTCGATTTCACATGTTTCAAGGATGATATTCGTCTCGTTGGTGCGATCCCGGATGAAAACCAACGCACCGCTCGCGGACCCGTGTTCCAGCAGACGCGCGAGGGTCAACAGGCGACGCTGGACGTGCCGGAGGATTATAGTTTGCGCGCGTACATGGAAATTTTGTACCTGCGCCCGCGGTGCGTCTTTACGCTTCGCGGCACGCGCGTCATCCCTCGGTGTCCGATCGAACATCTCTCTCGCGAGTACTACGCGTTCCCCGAGTATAAACCTCGAGGTTTCACCGAGGGCATCAGCGTGCACATAGGCTACGCCGATGACGATGGGAAAAAGTGTGGGTTTCACATTTACAATAAAAATCGTTTGATTCGCATGTATCAACGATTCGGGTCGCAGTTGCAGGCGAACACGATGATGAAGGACATGCTCGGCGTCGTCGAGGCGGAAGCGCTCGAGCCGACGCACAATAAGCAAGCATTCAAGGAGGTGGACATCACGTATCAAAAGTTCAAGCGGTACATCGTGCAGTGCATGAATGATTATTACTTTGGTATTCAAAAGTTTCGCATGGCGGGCGGAGGAGGGCGAGGCAAAGAGTCAACTAGAGGCGCCAGAGCCGGTGAAAACGCTGCGAAGCGACGTAAAATTCTTAGAAAGGCGGCGAGACGCGATTCCACGGATGCGAGCGACGAAGAGAGCGACGAAGAGCAGGAGATTACCGCCGCCACGGCGCGGAAAGAGCGCGCGCAGCGCGCGTCGGTGCGCGGTCGACCAAGAGGCAGACTCGTGACGCGCATGTCGCGCATGAAGATGATTCATCGCCAACTCATGGTGCACAAGAACGCCTATATTTTTTTGAAACCGGTCGATCCAGTGTATTGGGAGATTCCAGATTATTTTGACGTCATCAAAAATCCGATGGATCTCGGAACAATCAACGAGCGTCTCGAGACGGATGACTATTACACGGAGGAAAATTATCAAAAGTACGCCGACGACGTGCGACTGGTGTGGTCGAACGCGATGACGTACAATAAGGAGGACGACGTGGTGTACAAGATGGCGCGCATCATGTCGAGAGAGTTTGAATACCATTGGCAACAGAAAATAGTAGACGCCGACTTCACGTACGCGCCGGTGAAGGAAATAGGTAAGGGCGACGACATGACGATTGATTCGCACGCAAACGAAGGCGACGACGCGATAAACGAACCGACGAGATCGGACGCGGTCGCGGCAGCGAACGACGCGAGTGCGCCATCGCCGACGGTGGCGCCACAGATACTCGTGAACACGACGCCCGCGGTGCTGGAGGAGGGCTCTCGCATCGTGCGCGTGCCCGAGGCGCTCAGCACTCTGCTCGACGAAACCTTCTTCAAAACGCTCGAAGAGAGCTACGTGCAGCTCGAAAAAGAGCTCGCTGAGGAAAGGAAAGCAAACGAACGGTACGTGGATGAGAACATCAAATCGGGTCCGAGCGGTACGGCGACCATCACGGCGGAGCAACTGATGGCGTTCAAGGCGGAGCTCGCGCGACTGCGCCAACGCGTCGAGACGCGCGAGAAGGAACTCGAGGTCGAGCGCGCGAAAGTGCGCAAGCTCGAGGATGAGAACCAGAGGCTCACCGCGGAACACGCGATCAATCTTGGCAAACCGATGCCCAAGGCGCCGACGTCGACGTTGGTGACGGATGCGACCACCGTGGCGTTGGAGATGAAAAAATTAGTCGCGTACGTTCAAAAGCACGTCCATGATTCCATCGACGTTCGAGCGGACGGGTGGCGCGTGCAAATCTTCGTTCGTAAGAACGGCAAACTCGCCGGATCGACGTACAAGGAGTTCCTCTCGCCCGACGGCGTGCGTATGCGCTCGATGAAGGAAGTCGTCGGGAACTACTACGCTCGCGCACCGTCCGCCCGAAACCCCGTCCACGCTCTACCGCCATCAGCGACGCCGACGATGACCGAAGAGAAAGCCGAAGAGGTCTTCGAAACAAAATTGGACGCGCCGCGCGAGGGAACTCCCGAAAAAACGCCCGCGATGGACGCGTGCGCGTCGCCGCAAGGACTCGACGCATGTCGACGCGAGGACCTGACGTCGCCGTCCAAGCTTCGTGAAGTCGCCGTCGCCACCGAGGGTCCCGCGCTCGACGACTACGAACCGCTCTCAGAATTTCTCCGCAAGCAGCAGCCCCCGACGAAACCGAGCGCCGCGCGCGCGTGACGCCGTTATAATAACAATGGATTCGTCGTCTCGTCGTCGTCCAAACGTTTCCACCGCGCTAACGTCTTCAGTTCGCGGTCGATGGTCGTCGACGCCTCGGGCGACGACCGTCGACCGTCGCGCGCCGCGATGAAGACGCCGTTTTCGCACCTCTCGTACGCGCCCGACGGCGCGCGCGCGCGACGTGGCGACGCGGCGAGCGCCGCACGCGCGCCCCAGAGCGATTGTCTGAGCTGTCGCGTCTTGGGCACGTCCGCGTGCGCGCTCGGCGCCGCGATGGTGGCGTGGGAGATATATCGAGAACCGCGACGGGCGATGTCGCATCGACTCGCGATGGGCGTCTTCGCGGGCGCGTTCGTCGCCCTCGGGGCGTACAGGGCGACGATGTAGCGGCGAGCGCGGTTGTTAACATAACACACTGTACTTGTAGTCTAGTCCTTCTTCTTCATGCAGTCTGGCCACTTGGAGAGGTCCATGTGCTTGATCGGGGCGAACGTCTTGCGGTGATAGATGCACGGACCGTACTTGTCGATGGCGGCCATGTGCGCCTTGGTGCCGTATCCCTTGTGGTCTTTGAAACCGTACATCGGAAACTCCTTGTCGATTTCCAACATCATGCGGTCACGCGTAACCTTGGCGATGATGGACGCCGCAGCGATGGCGACGTTCTTGGCGTCTCCCTTGACGATGGCCTCAGCCTTACCCTCCAACGGTTTCGGCACGCGGTTACCGTCGATGAGCACCCAGTCCACGTTTGGCACGTCCGCCGCGCTCTTCGTCATCGCCTCCATCGTGCACTCCAAAATGTTAATCTCGTCGATGCGATCCTGATCGATGATGCACACGCCGTACTCGATGTCCTTGTTTGCCATCAATTCCTCGAAAATCTCCTCGCGTCCCTCCTCGGTGAGCTGTTTGGAATCGTTGACGCAATCGACGACGCAATCCTTCGGCACGTAGCACGCCGCCGCCACCACCGGTCCCGCCAACGGTCCTCGCCCCGCCTCGTCCACGCCGACGACGCGATGACGTCCAGCCTCCCAGTGCTTCTTCTCGTGCGATCGATCGGGTCCCGGTCCCGCCGCTTTCTTTGCCCGTTTTGCCGGCACCGCCTCGAACGCAGCCGGTTTGGACGTCTTACGCCCACGAGACGTCGTCTTCGTCGCCTTGGCGTCACCCGCGGCGCCGTTCGCGCCCGCGGCATCGTTCTCCGTCGCCTTGGCCTCCGTCGTCACCGATCGCGCGTGCGGCAGCGCCGCGGCGGCCGCGAGCGTCTTGCTCTCGCTCATCTTGACGCCCTTGACGAGAAACGCGCCCAAACCCATCTGCGTCTTCGGTTTCGCCGCGCCGACCGCCGTCACCTTGCGCGCGCCGTTCGTAGACATCCTGGTTATCCTTTGCGTGAGTGCGTGCGCGAATCGCGCGCAGAGCATGCGCGGGAGTGCGGTGTCCCCGCCGACAGACGAGGAGCGTTTGAAATATCCACAATCGAAAGTTTGTTGAGACTACAATTGAAGCACTAAGGTCGAGGCGAGCGTCGATGAGAGCGACGCGGATGACTTAATTCGCGTTTTGCATGTTGGCCATCACGAGCCAGCTCGTCGCGATCGCGGCGAAAGTGACCCATCCCGCGACTTGCCAGTAAAAGTCGTCGTCCCCGTCCGGCTTACCGCCGCCCATGCCACCGCCCATACCACCGTGCGCGCCCGCGTACGCCTGTTGCTGCGCCGCCTGTTCCGCGAGTTGGCGCTGCAACTCGGCGTGCAAACCCGGAGCCTTGTCCGTCATCTCCAGCGCCTTGCGGTAAATCTCGTTGTTTGGCTCCTCGTCGAGCGCCCTGCGAAAGCACGATTTCGCCTCTTCAAAGTACTTCATCGCCTCGTGCGCGTCCGGAAACAGGAAACCCTGACTCGTCAACGCGTTACCGAGACACCAGAGCGCGTCGTGTTTCTTCGGATTGATGGCGAGCGCGAGTTCAAACTTTTGCACCGCCTCCTCGATCATGTCCACCGCCTCGGGCCCCTGACGAAAGTGCGCGAGCTCGAGCAACGCGCCGCCCCACCGCGTCAACACCTGCGCATCTTTCGGGTTCTGTTTATGCTCCGCCTCGGCGCGCGCGCGCGCGTCCTCGAAGAAGAGCATGCGCTCGACCTCTTCGCGCGGTAATCCTTCCGCCATCTCGTTCGACGCTCGGTCGTTTGAAACCCCACGGACGCACCGACTACCGTGCGACGCACCGACGCTCGAGCGTTTTCCTCGAACCTCTCCCTCGACCGACGACGCCGTCGACGAGATGTGACGCCTCGCGCGGCGCCCACATCGTTTTCGAACCTACCACCGTGTTTTGTTGCCCAATTTTGGGGCTCGACACACATGTGCGACCCTCACACGCGCGCGCGTCGCGTCGGTCGCGCGTCCACCGATGGCGGTGCTTCTAGAGACGTCAAAGGGCGACGTCGTCATCGATCTCTTGGTCGACGACGCGCCGAAGACGTGCTTGAACTTTTTAAAGTTGTGCAAGCTCAAGTACTACAATCACTGTAAATTCTTTGACGTGCAAAAGGATTTCATGACGCAGACGGGCGATCCCACGAACACGGGTCGCGGTGGAGAGTCCGCGTACGGTCTCGCGAGCGGAGACCCGAAGTCGCGGTTTTTCGAGGACGAGATACACCCGACGAGGAGACACGAAAAGATGGGCACGGTGAGCATGGCGCCGGCGTCGGCGAACGCCAACGCGTCGCAGTTCATCATCACCACGCGCGATGGGCCCGTGGACGCGTTGGACGGCACGCGAACGATTTTCGGACACGTGTCTGAGGGTTTAGATGTCATTCGTGCCATCAACGATGCGTATTGCGACGAGAAGGGTCGGCCGTGGCAAAACATTCGCATCAAGCACACCATCGTGCTCGACGACCCGTTCGAAGACCCGCCGGGACTCGCCGCGCTCGTGCCGGACGCGTCACCGCCGAGACCGGTCGATGAGGACGACGATAGATTAGAGGATGATTTCGACGTCCAAGCGGAGATGAATAAAGACGCCGCGGTGGTGGAGGAAGAGAAGCGCGTGAGGGAGGCGCACAACCGCGCCGTCGTCCTCGAGCTCATCGGCGACTTACCCGAGGCGGAGGCGAAACCTCCCGAAGAGTCGCTCTTCGTCTGTAAGCTCAATCCGGTGACGACGGATGAAGATTTAGAGATCATTTTCAGTCGGTTCGGTAAGGTGACCGGATGCGACGTCATACGCGACTTCAAGACGGGGGCGAGTCTCGGCTACGCCTTTGTCAACTTTGAGCGAAAATCCGAGGCTGAGGCGGCGTACTTCAAGATGGACAACGTCTTGATCGACGACCGGCGCATTCACGTCGATTTCTCGCAATCCATGCATCACCTGTGGAAGAATTTCAAGCGGTTCGGGAAGAACGGCGGGACAGCGGAGGATTTCAACGAGGCGGATCGTAAACGAAGTCGAGGCGTCAATCGAACGATTCAAGGCGGCGCCGGTCGAACGTTTGAGCTCAAATCAAGCGCGATGGGACACATCAGCGGTGGAAACGCTCGGTACGCGATGGCGACAGACAATAAGGAGGCGTCAAAGAGCGCGAAACACCGCGACGACGGCGGTGGGCGGCGACACCGCGATGGGAGCAGGGACAGAGACAAGGACGGCCGACGGAGGTCTCGATCGCGCGATCGAGAACGGAAACGAGAGCGATCGCGTTCGAGGGATAGAGAGCGACGGAAAGATAGAGACAGAGATAGGGACAGGGACAGAGATAGAAAACGAGATCGGTCGCGCTCTCGCGATAGAGAGCGAGACCGGGATCGAGATAGAAAAGATAGAAAACGGGACCGCCGTTGACATGTGATACGTACGCGCGTTACAATTTTGATCGCAGCACCTCCGCGTCGACCGATCTCTCGTGCATGACGCGCTCGCAAATCACCTCGGCGAGCTCGTAGACTTCTCGCCACGCGCAGTCCCACGCGTCTATTTTGTGCACGTTTGGATTCGCCGCGCGCGCGTCGTTCACGACAGCGTCGACGCGTCGACACAACTCGACTTCGATTTCCGACCGCGGCCCGTCGACGCCGCCGTCGTCTCCCCTCTTGTACGCGCCGAAACAATCGCGCGCGAGCTTTTGGGACAGTATTCTCGAATCACCCTCGGCAAATTTGCAACACTGCAAAAAGTCAGTGTTATCGAATCCCGTGCCCGCCATGAGCGCGTACGACCCGACCTCTTGCTTTAATCGAAAAGACAAATCGATGCTCGCCTCGACGGCTTTAATCTTCGACACGGCGATGGCGCGCGTTAAATCGGCGTTCGGGATCGTTTTCGCTCGCAAGTGTTCGCACAACTCGCGCTCGCACCTCGCGACGAAGGCGTCGAGTCTGTCGAGCGCGGCGTATCCCTCGGCATACAACGCGCTAAGCTGCGGCACGTCGGACAAGTAGGGCGTACTTCCTCGCATCACGCACGTCTTGGCGTCCGAATACGTCTTCGTATCGTCGTACAATCTTCTCGTGAACGCCAAAGCCGCCTGCGCCACCGCGATTCGACCGGTGTATAGTCTCTGACCGATCATGTCCATCGTCGACGCGCCGCCGCGCTTCTCCGCGCGGTACTCGCCCGTCTCGAAATCCACGCCGCCGTATTTCGACAACAACGAATCCCTCGGCGCCTCGAATCCGTCAAATCGGATCCAAAAGTTGTCTAAATCGTTCGCCGTCGTCTTCACGCCCATGTCCCCCATCGTGATGCCTCTCGCCAGGCGTTTCCCGATGCCCGGTCGCAGGTCCACGTAAAATCCATGAGGTCCTTTTGCCTGTCCGCCGACGATTAAATTCGCCACCACCACCGCCGAATCCGCTCGAAACCCGTTCGAGATCCAATTCTTCGTCCCGCCCTCCGCACCGCTCTCGATCACGAACGTCTGTTTGCCATGATCCCACGTCGCCGTCGTGTTCACGACGAGTCCGCTGTTCACCCCCGCCAGTCGCTCCGTCAGACAAAAACATCCCAACGCGCCCCTCGCCCGCGCCTCCCTCGCCCGACGTCGATGCGCCCTCGTCCCCAACGCCTGCACCGTGCCGAAACACAAATTATACGTCACCGTGAACCGAATCCAAAACCCCGGCCCGAGCGTCGTCGCCGTGGCGCGCGCCAACGCGCGGTGCGCCTCGAAAAATCTCTCGGGCCGCCGCTCGACGTCGTCGAACAGCAACGCGCCCGACCGCACCAATTTTCGTAGCGCCGCCGCCGACGCCCGCGTGGACATACCGCGCGAGAGGTGTAACGAATCGATCAATCGGTCGAAGTGCGCGCGGAATCGCGCGAGATCCGCGGCGACGGCGTCGTCATCGCGATGACTGGCTCGCATGAATTTCCTGGTAGTTGAGCGATTCGATGATGATGACGATGAATTCGAGCGATAGATTTGACGAGAGATTCGACGACGCGGCGACGGCGTGCGCGACCGCGTCGACGCGTACGCGCGCGCGACCGAGACCTCACGATCGACACCTCGCGCGGCGTTGAAGTGACGCGTCGAATCCGTCTCCGGCTCATTTTGGGCTCAAAAGGACTCTTTGACGAGTCACAACTCGTCAAAAATTGTGCGCTCGAGTCAGAGGAAACAACCCGGGAGCGAATGCGCCCGGTCCGCGACTCGACGCCGCGCGCGTCGCGAGGGACGATGGCGACGCGCGCGCGCGCGTCGCGAGGAACAGCGTGTGCGACCGCGTCGCGCGTCCGCGGGACGTGTCGACGCGGCGCGCGCGCGCGTGGACGGGCGGTGCGCGCGCGCCGACGCGGTGAAGATGCGCGGGAACACGAAAATGTTGAGCACGCGCGCGCGCGCGACGACGCACGACGGCGACGGCGGCGCGCGAGAGGGAGAGCGGAGATCGTCGCGCGCGCGCACGGTGTGGAGACGATCGTCGGCGCGCTGGACGCGGAGGCGGTGGTGACGGTGGTGCGCGAGTTGGGCGCGAGGGAACGCGAGGCGTTGGGGAACGACGCGGGGGAGGTGGTGGCGGCGGTCGCGGCGAGCGCGTTCGCGACGTTCATGACGTCGTTTATGTGGGAGAAGGCGTGGAAGCGTCGAGTGTTCGGGTCGGAGGACGACGAGGACGAGAGCGCGGGACGCGGGGATGGGAACGCGGCGACGTCGGGACGGGGCGGGACGAACGGGAAGAAGAGGCAAAACACCACCCTGCACGGCGTGGACGTGTCGAGATACCCAATCTTTGACGAACCCGAGGTCTTGCGAGCGTTGGGGTTCGCGGCGACGTGGCACGCGGGACAGAGACGGAAGAATGGGGAGCTGTACGTCAAGCACTGCGTGGAGAGCGCGAAGATTCTCGCGGCGACGTTACCGTCCAACGGGCCGAAAAGTCGAGACGCCATGTGCGCGTGTCTGCTGCACGACGTCTTGGACGACACGCTGTGCACCGAAGAGACGCTCAAGTCTGCGTTCGGGGCGCGCATTTTTGATTTAGTCGTCCAAGTCAGCCGAGTCGGTCAGATGAACGAGGTCATACGCCGACGACGACGCGACATGGTGGATGGAGAAGTCAAGTCAAAACTCTGTGAGGATGACTTGGCGCAGCTGCGCAAGATTTTATTACTCATCATTCGCGATCCCAGGGTGTTTTTGATCAAGATTGCTGATCGTTTGCACAATATGCGAACCATTTACGCGATTTCAGACGAGAAAAAGTTGCGCGTCATCGCGGGCGAGACGCTGAGCGTGTGGTGTTCGCTCTCTGAAAAACTCGGCATGTGGGCCATCAAATCGGAACTGGAGGATTTGTGTTTCGCGGTTCTCGAACCTGAGAGTTACGACGCCATCATTGCGGCGCGAGACGACGCGTGGAGACCGGCGGAGCGCGCGCGGGAGACGCCAGACGTCGGACGCCGCTGGTGGCCTTTCTCCATGTTTGAGGCATTGAACGCGGACGACGCGCCGGAGACGACGAAGACGAAGGAGACGGATGCGTTTTACGGCGACGCTTTGTTGGCGTCTCAGTACGAACCTTGGCAACTCGACGTGAAAAGACGTCTGGCGAGCGTTCCGTCCTTTGATTGGTTGTCCACGCAACAAGGCGACTCTCTGCAGTACGAGAATTCGGATCAACTGCCCGCGGGTCTCGTCTCGTCGCTGAACACGCTCGACAGAGTTCGTGGTAGTCTCTGGAACGAACTCCTCATCGATGGATACGACGGCTCATTGAACATCTCCGTCTCGTCGCGTCTGAAGAGCGCGTACAGCACGCACCTGAAGATGAAGCGAAAAAATCTCCCGTTCAATCGCATTTGCGACGCTCGCGCCATGCGCATCGTCGTCGGTGAAGCGTCGACGTCGGAGACGGGCACGGAGCGAGAGGTTGACGCGTGCTACGAGTTGACCGACTTGATTCACAAGCTCTATCGTCCCATCGAGGGCGAGTACGACGACTACATCACCAATCCAAAGACGTCCGGCTATCGCTCTCTGCACACCGCCGTCGACGGACCAGACGGCGCCCCGTTCGAGGTTCAGGTGCGCACCCGCGCCATGCACAACGCCGCCGAGTTCGGCATCGCCGCGCAGTGGATGTACAAGGGTAAACGAAAGTTTGCATCCAAATCGTACCAAGACGCCGCGCAGACAGATGACGTTCCCGAAGTCGGCGCGGGTGTGCAGCTCGTCTCCGGCGGTCGTCGCAGCTGCGGTGTCGTCATGGAAGCCGCGGGTTCGCGCATGCTCGTCGCCGAACCGATGCAAGTTCGTTGGAGCGACGTCACGGCGTGGATGGCGGGAGACAATCACACAAAGCTCATGGACGTCGTGCGCGCGTCTGGACTCACCGGCGCGCGTCAGGGCACGAGCGAATTCTTCATATCCGAGTTTTGTTACTGCGTCGATCAGCGTTGGCACCGCATGGACAATCTCGGTCACAAGACTCGCGTCACCGCCGAGCTCGTCAACCCACTCGACGACGTGAACGAGGACGATTCTTGGGAGGAGGACGTCGACGACATCGACGCCCGCATTCGCCAATTACAAACTGTCGCCGGCAGCTTTTTCGACGATGAACCCAGCGACGAAAAAGCGGAATCCTTGCTCGGCAACTGGTCCGCCACCGCCGCAGAGATTCAAAATCGTCGCCGCGCCGTCGCCATGCGTAAAAAATCCGCCGCGCGCGAGGAGTCGTGGCGTTCCGGAGACGTCGAGGCGCCGTCGCTCGGTATTCTCATGGCGGCCAAGACGGCCGAGGCGAAACCCAGACGCGGCATTTTCCAGACGGAGGAGGCGGCGAAACTCGAGGCCGAGGTCGCGCTGCGCAATCCAAACTCGACGAAAAACCCAAACGTGGACGTCAAGGACGGCGTCATGGTGATCACGTGGAACGACGCCTACGACTCGCCCGAGGTGTTGAGCGTCAGGCGAGGCTCCACCGTCGCCGAGCTCGCCGACATGCTTCCCGACGCCCGCGGCCGCGTCGACGTCAGACACACGACCGACGCATCGTCGACGTCATCAACCACATCGACATCGACGACGACGCGCCCCGACATCACCGGCGGCGACGACGTCCAAAAGAAGAACGATTCCGTCAACGTCAACATGGTCATGGTGCCGCCGACGACGAAACTCAAAGACGGCGACATGATCTTCATCGGCGATTCCATCACCAACGTCTCTCGTCTCAAACAATGACACGAACCCGCGCCCATCGCGACCACTTTCCTTTTTGTTTTTGCTCCGGCCGTTCGACAGAATCTCGCGGCGTACCGTTTGTAACATACCGACGTTCCGACGTCGAAGAGGTTTTCCACCACCACACTCGTCATCTTCGCGCGCGGACGCGACGTCCGTCCGTTCGTCCGTCATCATGTCTCGCGCGTGCACGATTCCTCGCATCGCGACGACGCTCGCGCGCGTCGCCGCCCGCGCGACGACGACGACGACGACCGTGCGTCGCGGCGCGTTCGCGTCGTCGTCGTCGAGCGCACCCTCGAATCGCCTTCGCGTCGTCGCGTCGGCGCGCTTGGACGCCGGGACGCGTCGTCGAGGCTTGACGCGCGGGGTCGTCGCGGTTTCGCGCGGGTCGTGGTCGAGCGCGGGTCGATCGGCGTCGACGACGGCGCGGGCGAGCGCGAGCGCGACAGCGGGGTCGGTGGCGAGCGATTTGGTTGAGTATTTGAACGATTCCTGGACCGCGTGGCACGCCACGGAGGCGGCGGTCGAGATGCTCGAGAGCGCTGGGTACGAGCGAATCAGTGAGACGGCGGAGTGGGGAGATTTGCGAAAGAATGGCAAGTATTACGTGACTCGAAACGCGAGCGCGTTGGTGGCGTTCGCCGTCGGCGGCGCGTACGAGCCCGGAAACGGATTCAACGTCGTCGCCGCGCACACGGACAGTCCGTGTCCGAAACTGAAACCGGTGACAAAGATTGAAAAGGGTGGATTCAAGCAGGTGGGCGTGCAGACGTACGGTGGAGGATTGTGGCACACGTGGTTTGATCGAGACTTGAGCGTGGCGGGACGCGTCTTGGTCAAACGCGGAGGCGCGTTGACACACGAATTAGTGCGCATAGATCGACCGATCATTCGCATTCCGACGCTCGCGATTCATCTCGATCGCGAAATCTCCACGAACGGGTTCAAGCCGAACACAGAGACCAATTTCGCGCCAATCTTGGCCACCGCCATCAAGGGCGAGTTGGAGGGCGCGGTGTCGTCGGCGTCGGGGGCGCATCACGCGTTATTGCTCGCCGTGCTCGCGGAAGAGCTCGGATGCGCGCCGGAAGACATTACAGATTTTGAATTAAACGTGTGCGACACGCAACCGTCGGTGATCGGCGGCGCGGCGCGCGAGTTTATCTTTTCGGGTCGTTTGGATAATTTAGCGTCGAGTTATTGCGGCGTGCGCGCGCTCATCGAGGCGACGAGCGACGATGCGCTCGCCAAGCAAACCGGCGTGCAAATGGTCGCGTTATTCGATAACGAAGAGGTTGGAAGTTCATCCTTTTACGGAGGCGCGTCGCCGATGATGTTTGAATCCATCAAACGCGCCGCCGCCGCGTTGAGTAAATCCTTCCCGAACGCCGGGGGCGAGGGGTTGATCGAACGCACGGTGCGCAACTCGTTCCTCGTCAGCGCGGACATGGCGCACGCGTTGCACCCCAACTACATGGACAAACACGAGGATAACCACCAGCCGAAGATGCACAAGGGCATGGTGGTGAAGCACAACGCCAATCAGCGCTACGCGACGACGGCGGTGACGGCGTACCTCTTTCGCGAGTGCGCCAAGATGGAAAACGTCCCGACGCAAGATTTCGTCGTTCGCAACGACATGGGGTGCGGATCCACCATCGGCCCCATCATCGCCGCGGGCGTGGGCATACGGACCGTGGACGTCGGCATTCCGCAGCTCAGCATGCACTCGGTGCGCGAAATGTGCGGCACCGAGGACATCGATATTTGCTTTCGACACTTTACCGCCTTTTACCAAAACTTTTCCGTCGTCGACGCCACCGTGGCGGTGGACCGCTAGAGTACGTCCGTCATCGATTAAAACACACGTGTAACTGTACATTTTTTATTAAAACTCACTTGGACTCGTACGCGTCCAAGTGTCGCAACGCGTTGAATCGCGCCACCGACGTTTCGTTGACCCACACGTGCGAGAGACACGACGGGTCGTCCCAATCTACGTTTTTCGGCGCCGAGATGTGCGCCTCGATGAATTTTTTATTCACCTGCACCGCCAATCTCGACGTCGCCTGCACGTCTGGCCAATCCGGCCATCCGTGCTCGAGCGCGACGTCTCTGTTCGCAGTGGCGTCGACTTTAAAGGACTCTCTCGCCGCGGCGTCCGGCACCAAGGTCACCGTCGAGTCGCTGTGCACGAGCGCGGGATGACGCTGATACAGCACGAAATCCGCCCCGTACTGTAACCCGCTCCTCGGTAACCATCCCGTGAGTCGAAAGTGTATCGTCGCTGCGCACTTCATCGCGAACGCGTGGCCGCACTCGCGTCGAAATTTCTTCCACAGCGCGCGCGCGTCCAACTCGCACGTCCCCGTCCCGAGTCGCACCTCCATCTCTCTCCCCTCCACCGCCTCGCTCACGCGCAGCACGCCGAGTATCGCGCTCATGTAATACGCATCCTCACAACACACGCGCACGACGAGCTCGATTCCCGTCCCATTCGGCGTCAACGGCACGCCGCGCTCGGCGCCCGAGCGCGCGCGGCGGCCCAGACACGTCTGCTCCAACAGATACGCCTGCCGTCTCGTCGCCCCGATCCACACCTGTCCTCGCGCCAGCGTCCCCCACATCCCACAGTGATCGCGCACGAGCTCGTGAATCAACTGATCCGGTCGTTTATGTCGATGGGCGACCCGTCTCTTCCCCCGTTTCCACTTGACGCGCGACGACGGCGCCGGCATCGTCCCCGCCCTCGTTCACGCGTTCGTTCAGATGATCCCGAAGCACCGCCTCCTCGAGCTGAAGATTGAGCAAACGTCCGAAGAGGTACTGTCGAGTCTCTCGAAGCGACTGTTGCTCCCGTCGCAGCGCGGCGAGCACGCGGTCGTACCCAGCTTTGCCCTGCAAACGAAAATTCTCGCGCGCGCGCTCAGCCTCGTCGACGTCGTACTCCACGCGCGGCGGACGCTCGTCGTCCGACGAAGACGACGAGGGCGATGCGTTCGGTCGTTCGGGCGCGCTCGAGGGCAACGACTGGTTGGGTTTTTTCGGCGCGCTCGAGGGGAACATTCGATCGCGGCGCCGTCTGGGGACGCGACGTCTTCGTGTTATTGACAAAACCAAACCATCGAACGCGCGGTCGCATCCAACGCGCGTCGTTTTTTCGCGACGACGTGTTTAATCCAATCCACTGATGGATCCCGTGCCACCGCTCGGCGACGGCGGACGCTCACCCGGCAAGTATCCGTACTTGGCTCTGAACGCGCGTTCGTACCGACGCCTCGCCAACCGTCTCTTCGTCTCCGGATTCAACGACCCACCCGGTCGCTTATACTCCCACAGCGCCCACGCGCCGACGACGAGTAAGATGATCAACCCCCACGTGCTCGGCTGACCCTCACCACCGGGATTCCAGCCGTCGTCCCACGCCTCCTCGTCGTCGTCGTCGCCACCGCCGCCGGGCGGGACGCCGTCGCCGCCGTACCCGAACCTGCGCTGTTCGTCCGTCTCCATGCGCAAGGGCGCGGCGCCGGGACCGCGACCGGCGCCCGCGGGTCCTTTTTTAAGCGGGAAACCGCGCGGGGCGTCGTCGGCGTCGCCGGCGTCGTCTTTTTTCTTCGCGACGACCGAGACGGACCGAGCGCGATGATGAATCGGACGCGCCGGACGCGCTGCGACGCGCTCGACGGCGCCGCGCGAGGCGCGCGCGAGACGGGTCGTCGACATCGCGCGTATCGTACCGCCGGAGACGCGCATCGCGAGCGTTCGCGCGCGTCGTCGTGTGCGAATCGAAACGATTTTTTGTGCGAGGGCACGCGCGCGCGCATTCCAGAGACGTCGACGCGCGGTCGCGCACACGCTCGTGCACACGCTCGCGACGCGACGCTCGACGCGATGATGCTCGCGCGGTCCGTGGTCTCGGCGCGCGCGCCCGCGACCGCGGCGCGCGCGGAGACGCGCGCGAACGTTCGCGCAGGTTTTGCCCCGGCGCGTTCGCACCGGTCGGGCGCGCGGGCGACGCGCGGGCGAGAGAGGCGTCCGCGCGCGATCGAGGGAGACGTCGTGGCGACGATCGCGAGCGCGAACGGCGGTCTGGAGACGGCGCGCGCGGCGTTGGGGGTGGCGACGGTGGCGTTGATCATGTTTCAGGGACCGAAGGGCGACGGCGTCGTCAACTCGCTCAACGAGGGGAGAGTGTTCGGAAGCGCGGCCAAGGCGAAGAGCGCCGTGGATTACGTGACGTACGCGTTGATCGGAGGGTTCATCGCGATGAGCGCGGTGCTCGCGGCGAGCGGGTGAGAAGAGACGCGAACGGCGCGCGAAGGCGGATAGACGCGTCGTCGTCGTCTCGTCTTCTGGTACAATACTACTACTACACATTCGTTTAATACGCATTCATCGACGCATTCATTTCTGTCGCTCACGCGTTCGTTTGTTCGTTCGTTCGTTCGTCTACCGCTAGTGGGTGCTAGTGTTACTTTTTTCGCGTGGCGCGCGCTTTTCCGGCGCTCTTCTTCCTCGTCGGCGCGCTCCTCTTCGGTTTCGGTTTCGGTTTGACGGGTGATTTCGCGTCGGAGGAATATTGCGAGAGATCCAGCGCTGCCATGGCGTCCTCGTCCTCGTCGTCGTCGTCGAGTCGAGGCGCGCGTTCGGCGTCATCGCCCTCCGTCACGACGTCGTCCAACGCCGTCTCGCGCGGACGTTTGAGCACCATCTTCGCCGCCTCCGTCGCGTCGTTCGTGAGTGTCGCCACCGCATCTCCCAATCTCTTCGATCGAAACTTTGCCACGCGTCCACCGACCGTGTGCGAGGCTTGAAAGAAACTATCGATTCGTCGCTGCGCGTCTCGCTTGGACCACGACTTCATCATCGGCACCAAGATTTGATCCGATTCGTCCCTCGTCCACGCAAACCTTTTGATGCAAAACAGTCTGAGCATGTCGAGATCGGGTTTTCCCCACTCGAACGTCTCCTCGCTCGTGTCCACGGACGGGTGTTGATACGCCTTGATGACCTCTCGAGACGGAAACGTCGCGGGGACGTCCCAACTCTTCTTGAGCGAGCGGTGCTTCTCCTTGAACGCCGCGGCGAGAGCATCTTCCGTCGCGTCCGCGCGCGCTTTGGACGACGGCGACGGTAACAGATGATCCGGAACCATGGTCAATTCCTCTAAATCGATCCATTCGCGAAAAGCTCGACTCGCCTCGTACACCTCGCCTCTAAACGCGCTGACGATTTCCAGCGCGTTGACGACGCCGACGCCGACGACGCCCTCGGTGTAATCGCTCCCCAGGAGCAACGCGAGCTGAATGAATCGATCGCGATCCAATCCGAGTTCCTTTTTGATTCGATCGGACGAGTACACCTCGCAGTACTTTTTATCGGCGAAAAAGTTTCTGTACACGGTGGACGCGCCGAAGAGAAAGACGTCGCTGTCGTCGGTGATGACGGCGTCGACAAGGTTCGCTCGGTCGAGGTATGCGCACTGTGCCTCGGCCTCTTGCGGCGCGATGATGTACGGGATACCGAAGAGGGTGAGGAGCTCTTGCACCTCGCGGTACATGTCGTCGGTGACGTGCTCGGCGCCCTGTTTCGCTTGGCGGATTTCGTGTTTCAATCGCGCCTGTTCCTCCTCCGCCTCGCGTAATAGTTTTTCCATGCGCGCGCGTTCGGCGAGACGATCCGCCTCTCGCGCGGCGGCGTTCCAGTCGTCGTCATCGCCGTCGTCGTCGTCTCCATCATCGTCGGCGGCGATGATGACGGGCGCGCGTTCCATCGGTTCGGCTTCGGCGTCGCGCGCCGGTTCGTCTTCCCGGGGACGCGTCTTCGTCTCCTCGACCGCCGCTCCATCGTCCTCGACGACGACCGCGGGATCAGACGCCGCGGTCGCGAGACTCATCGCGAT
>Ga0181566_10000724_pt1 | contig 26316 bp, 17 predicted proteins | sample 101ome_15_FD_133762 | JGI IMG/M metagenome (GOLD analysis project Ga0181566, IMG submission 133762) | Coastal salt marsh microbial communities from the Groves Creek Marsh, Skidaway Island, Georgia - 101402AT metaG (megahit assembly) | ecosystem: Environmental > Aquatic > Marine > Intertidal...
AAAGAGACTTGAGGCCAACTGCCTAATTCTTCGAAGTCCAACCATAGTCTATCTGGCGCATCTCCCATCGCCCCAGCGTCTCCCTTGGGATACTCTGTTAGGGCTATATTCCATTTAGCAAGACTATCTGAAGTCATTCTAAACTCTAATGCCGTTGTGTCGACCAGTGTCAAAATATCCTTTGTGCAATTATTTTCGATAGGAGTTAGAGTTCCGTCCGAAGAAACCAATAGCACCTCGAAGTTAACCTCGTCAAATCTATCCCAACAATTCGTCGAAATTTCCATTCTGCTGGCGGATTCTATACGAATTGTATCCCCTTCCGGGTCAGTTGGTGAAACCCAACCGCTTAGGGTTTGAGATTCGGATGGAAATGCTAGTGGTTCATCATCACCCCAATCAGCAGATAATTCACCCCACGAAGACTCGCGACCAGGTAGGTGCCGTAGTATGTATAACTCGTAAGCTGCATATCCATTTTCCGGGTCCTGCTTGATACGTAGCCAAAGAGCCCCTTCCTCTGGATATTCGAATCTGAACCAACCATCGTCATCGATTTCAAAGGCTTCTAAGAGGGTCTTTGAAGAATCATTTCGAAGCCAGAATTCTATTTGTACTGACTCTGGCATTAACGGCCATGGCATCTCGATAATATCCCCTGCATTACCAAGAATCTCGATTGAATCCTTATCATCTCCATCAATGAGTGAACCTACTATCCAATGAGTGCCGGATGGTTGAATATTATCGCAATTGTCGATTGGACAATTCCAGGTTGAGTCAATAACCTCTTGGCTAATGGTAATTCCAGGACTAGGAACATTATCTAACCAATCCTGGTCTTCAATTATCATGTTTGAGGAATCTGCATTCACCCATTCACTCATCTCAAATTGCAAATCATCTAGCGAAGTTCCGCTGTTGGCAATTACTAGGAAATCTACCTGGCCATAGGCTTCGAATGATATCTCAATTCGGTTTGGATCTGTAATGGTAAAATTCTCTTCTTGAGTGGTAACTCTCAGTTCCATTCCCGGGCATGATGATTTTTGGCACCAGATCATAATTAATATCGGACTTGTTTGGTCAAAGTCACTTGAATTATCAATAAGCGTTACTTTATCTTCCGGATTTTGAGCATTGACTTGAGACATACTTCCAATTAAGAAAATCAAGAGCACCAAAATGGCACTTGAGGTTCGACTCACAGCCCTTCGAACCGTCTTCAGCATTAGAATGCTTCAAGCGAACCACATCTTCGGCACATCCAATGGAGGAGGGTGCAGACGAGCGGCCGTTGGCCCGAAGTGTTGCCGCAAGAGGGCGTTTTGCACGTATTTTTTCTCTTGGCGACCGAGCCTCACCCTCTTCATGGACGCCAGGATTGGTACTTTCATCTGATGACCCTGAAATCCCACTTCCGTTTGCTGCATTCCGAATGAATAGAGATTCCAGTATGATTCCCGCGAAAATGTCTCTCGAAGTTCTCGGTGATTTATGCTTACCATTTGGACAGGGGGAAATTTGGAATGCAGAAGAGGGTTTGATTTTACCTTCCAGTTTAGTAGAATCTAACAGTGGAGAAAAATCATCAGGTGGTCAATTATTACCCGTTTCCTGGCAATCATTACATCATGATGAAGGATTATTGGAAGATTCCATAGAGCCTTCAATAGTAGCCATAATTGATGCACCCCAACTTGCTGAGCGCCCAGGTAAATTGGTCGAGGCTATCGATGCAATTAGGAGACGATTCCCAACCTCGCTAATCTGGACACCGGGAATCGGTGGGCCTGACAATTGTGCCTTACTCTCCTGGATGGGAGTAGACCTGTTCGATTTGTCAAGATCACGAGAAGCCGTTGCAAGAGGTGTAATTCTCACCGAAGACGGCCCGCGCGAACCGGAAAATACGGCAGGAGAAAAATCCGATATACAGACTCAAGTTGAAGCTTGGAAAAGAGCGCTGGGGGCTACGCGTTCAGCCATACGAGAGGGTTCGATTAGGCAACTTGCAGAACGACAAGCCCTGTCAAGTCCTAGGTCTGTTGAGAGGCTTAGAAGGCACGACTCGATGATGTCTCAAAATGCAAGTATAGATGCCGGTTCAGCCGGTTTAGAAAGCGTAGTTAAAGAAGGAATTAGACTCCTTTGTCATTCATACACCAGCAGAGATGACCCATTAATTCAAGACTGGAGAAGACGGGTATCACAGTTGCATACACCTCCCAATCATCAAAACAAAGTGCTGGTGTTGTTACCTTGTTCTGCTCAGAAACCGTATCGTCTTTCACAGTCTCATCGTCGATTTCAAAGAGCGATTTCGACAAAAGGTGTCAACGAAGTAATGGTTACTGCGCCATTAGGTTTGGTACCGAGGGAATTAGAGGACTTCTGGCCAGCGGCCCATTACGATATTCCAGTTACTGGAGATTGGGATGTTGATGAATTACAAGTCATCCGAGAGATGGTAAGGGATTACGCAATCCGGAACGAGTTTGAGTTAATCATCAATCATTCAGGAATATTTATCGAAATTCCAACAATTAAGGTTGTCGATACGCGACTAGGTGAATCAGCAGGTTCGGCAAATTCCATAAATAGGCTAGAAGAAACAATACAAGAAGCAAGTAAAGAATACCATTTACGAAACCCTAAGGAAAGTATTCATCGCCTTGAGAAACTCAAGTCAGCCTCTCGGTTTCAACATGGTACTGATGAATGGTTGGAAGGCGCAATAGTAACAGGTAGACCGCCAATTTTCAGAATTGAAAAGAACGGCATACAAATTGCTCTATGGAATCCTCGTTCAGGTCGTTTTTCTTTTTCTAAGGCGGCATTACCGATGTTGGATGCTTGCAATGCACTACCGAGAGTCGAATTGATACCTAACTTTGATTGGCGAGGTGATTTATTCTCTACAAATCTAATCAATGCAGATCAAAAAATTCGTTCTGGCGACGAAGTTTTAGTCTTCCAAGACGGTGTTTTAGTAGGTAGTGCAAGGGCCGAGGCGCCAGGTTGGGAATGGCCTAGGGGACCTGGTAGATTGGCCAAGGCCAAACACCGTCTTTGATGAAACACCCTTTGGGTGACATGCGTAGCGATTAAAGAGGGGCAGCAGGTCGGTGAGCCGCTTGAGGTGACCAAATTGGCACGAATGCACAGTAAAGGTAAGGGAAAAAGCGGCTCTGGTAAGCCAAATGTTTCCGATGCTCCAAAGTGGTCTGAATCTGATAAAAAGGCAGTTGAGGAACTGATTCTCAAGTTGTCAGGTGAGGGTAACTCAACAGCAATGATTGGAACTATCCTGCGTGATCAACATGCCGTTCCAGATGTCAGATTGGTAACCGGAGAGCGAATTTCTGAAACTCTAGAGAGAAATGGAGTTGGTGGAAAGTATCCAGAGGATATGATGAATCTAATGCGCCAAGCATTGAGAATGATCGACCATCTAAATAGCAATCACAAAGATTTGCACAATCGCAGGCAACTAGAGTTAACCGAGTCCAGAATCCGTCGATTGGCCAAATATTACATTGGCACTGGAAAACTTGATTCTGGTTGGACATACAAGAGAGATCAGCTCAGACTAATGGTCGAGTGAGAATTTCAAGTCAATCCAACTAGTTTTTTCATAATTGCTATCCGATGGGGATTTGAACCCCCTAATGCATGCAGACACCATGAAGCAACTGCTTGAGTCGGAACCGTTCTCCTCAGTTGCTCCATGCCTGAATAGAGCAGTATCTGGTTTCAAAGGGCAGGATGGACCTGTGATGTTACTAGCCGCTCCATCACTTATTGGAGCGCTATCTATTGCACCGATTGAAGCAGCTCTACTTGACCTTGGTTTGCCATATCGTCGTCGGTTTAAATTGGAGACACCATCCAATGGGTCTTGGATTCACATACTAGGGCCTTCCCAAGACACAGGTCCGGAATATATCCCAGAGCCCCCTCGTCTTAGTCTTGGATTGGATCTAGTTGATGGATTAGTGTCCTCCACTGGAGACCCTAGAAGAGGTCCGCTAACCACGGTGGCCCAAGCTCATGCAATCGCCCAATCATTGGCGCCCAATGGCACAAGGGTTCGAAGATTACGTCCTTGGTTAATTTCCGGAAATTGGTTACATTCAGCACTGGATACCACTTACGACCCTGTTTTCACTGCACTTAGAGATATATTAGTCGACGAAGGTAGTGTGAGAATAGCCACAATGCCCGAGGTTACTTCAATCGAATTATCAAATACTCCTTGGATAGAAGAATTAGCACTAGAGGCAATCTCTTCCAAATGGTTGGATTTAGATATGGAAGGAAGGGCAAGAGCCCTGTCTCATCTAATGCGTCCAGCCCTCTCACGGTCAACGCCCTCGACTGCTAGAATGGAAGAATTGGGTTGGCATAGGGTGATGGGGCCCAATTGGGATTCAGATTTAGCCTCTGAAATTCTCAGAGCAGCTAAGCTTTGGAAACAAGACGCAGCTATAGTAGCAGCGCATTCACTTGTCGACTCGCTATTGCTGACTGGAAGGTCTCCAGTATCAGAATAACTATTCTAGACGGAGTGTGGATTCGCAACCTGTGCATTCTATCCTAAGCGGTCTAACATCAGATTCTACGGGGTTAGTCACTCCGCACTTTGGACAATTAACATGTGTATTCGCCCGTGTTCCTTTTTCCCGCCTCTCCGAAAAATCTGACCTTGGAGACACTAAAGCTACGGGGAAAACCAGTAACATGCTTGACGATACCACACCCAAGACAAAGGGCATATCAAGGCCCAAAACATACAACGCTAAGGAAAGACCTCCGAGAACCACAACGGTAAGCATAGTTGGGACTCTTGCTCGTCTTCTCGTCATCGCCATTCCCAAGCCGAGAGCCAGAACTAGCATGAAGACAGAAACCATGGCTGAAACCAAAGGCGAGTAAAGAGCGCCACCTGTGGGTACGAACTCAACTCTGAAAGATTCCTCAGTATCTAGTTCGCTTTCTTCTATGGTTACAATCTCAAAAATAATCCATCTTCGATGCTTAGCATCGATATCCTCTGCTGCAACACCTCCAAGACCTTGTAGAGCGGTAGAACGAATCTGTACATCTAACTCAACATTGGTATACAAATCATCATCGCTAGGTCGAATGAAAGATTCAATCAGTTGCTGCCTTTCACCTGTGTTTATGTTGTGGGATGTATCAATTCTAATCGTCACGCTCTCAGCGCTGAAAGCCCGGGTTTGGCCTAAATCGATTGTAATTTCAGTAGGTCCAAGATTTACAGGATTGACCCCAAGAATCGATTCTGCATCAAGATACAGTCCATTTGCAAAGAATGATTTCATATCTGAGGCAGAACCAACCAGATGGCTGTTTAATGCAGCGATTTCAGAATCATCCACCTGTCCATTGTTGTATTCAGAATTAGTAATACTGTCAGAGTAAGTACGAAGATTACGCCACCAACTATTGGATGAAAGACTGTTATTTCCAATGTTATCCAATCCCCATCGCACCCACTGAGACATTGCTCCATCAAATTCGATTGTTACTTCTCTTTCGACCGAATCTCCATCAAATTTAGCATCAACATCAACGAGTAAATTTGTCCCACCAGTCCTTAGAGGTTCTACAGCAGGATACCAGCTACCTGACCCTCCTCCCCCTTCTCCTGCAGTGATGTCGTATGTGCGATTTGCCTCTATTCTTAGTGCCGTTTGGGGAATGAGATGGAATGCGACCATGTATGATCCTGAATCAGCAGATTCGGGCATTTGCCAAGCAAAAGTAACCTCAACGCCGTTATTTGTTGGAGTTGCAATTGGGCTATCGGAAATTGTATTGCTAGCCACTACCATTCCTCCGCTAGATGCGGACCACATTCTATCTCCGAATCCAGACTTTAGAAGTACTGGGAAGTATACCAATCTTCCATTTATACTCGGTTCTTTCATATCGATACTTACTAGAGGAAATTTCATTGAAATTCTACCCGAGAACTCATCTGTTCCCCACATAAAGCGAATTCCAGCATCGTCACCAGGGCTGGAAAATGACAAGCTCCTTACTGAAAAAGTCAGTTTGATCTTATCCCCTGAGCGAACTTCCCCCGCAAGAACATCAACTGAAATTCCAACTTCTCCTTCATTTTGGAGAAACAATCCGGCTCCAGCGTCTCCCTCAAAGTAGGTGCTGCCAATATTCACTCCAATTGTGGCATTTATTTGGATTCCAGCGGCTGCTTCAACCTCATAGGGAATACGGAATTCCCAAGTTGAATCGGGATAATCTCCCTGTAATCCCCAATTTGTTTCCCAGGTGCCAATTTCTACTAATCCCTGAATTGAGGGTGTGACAAATTGCTCGAATCTTTCATCTAGATCTGAGTCAAACGGTGAAAGTGACCCATCATCAGCGCTACCAACCAAAAATAGGTCGAATTCCTGAGAGCTGCAACACGCACCATCTTGGTCAGCGGATACCGGTGAATAGGGGATAATGACAAGCATAAGCAGTGTTACAATCAGCAAAACTCCACCCCTCTGAGGACCCTGCATGTACTAAGGTGGCGGGCTTTACACCCTTGAATTCGACCCTCATAAGATTCGACTAGAGGCGAGTTCTCTATCAGCACCGTAGGTTCCGTATTTGCTAAGTGAATTAGTATTCTTTAACCATGCAAAAATAGTAACTCTACTGGACCGCTTTCAGGGACACACTCAATTTTTGCAAACCCCACTCTTTCTAACTGTAGGATTTTCCCCTCAACTAAATCGATATTCTCGATTAGCCCTTCATCTATTCTAAATTCAGACCCCAAGGGTGTAGTTAGACGAGCCACTCGACTTTGATTTATTGGCAGCCAGTGCACTATTGTACGCTTGTCACTTCTCTGCAAGGAGCTCACTTTTGCATGATTTTCCTTTATCGATACATCTGCGAAGTCCTTCAATCGTAATTCTTCGGAGTAATCACTATCCTCTATTACAAATTCTTTGGAAACAGTCCATTCACGAACACCTTCAATTTCTCCGTGTGGATGGCGTGGGATTTGCAATTTATCCGGATGTTCTATTCCATCCATATCAAGTGCCATATTTCTTGGATTTCTAACGAATGTCCTTCTCTCAGAAACCGAATCAATCACCGAAGAATTGAATGATTCAATGGTTTGCATTGAGATAGATATGTCCTTCTGTGTCAAACCGAGATCTAACCAGAACTCTCTTATTGCTTGTGCTTCAAAACCACGACGCTTCAAAGCAGAAATTGTCGGTAGACGTGCGTCTGCCCATCCCTCAAATTTCCCTTCAGCGATTTCTGCCTTCATTCCGGAGGTCGAGAACCCTCCAAACTCGTGAACCTTTACACGTCCCCAATACAGAGTTTCGGGATATACCCAGCCGAAATGGTCGTACAAGAGTGTCTGTTTTCTTGTTGAATCCATCAAATCTTTGCCCCTTACAATATGCGTTACTCCCTGAAGGTGATCTTCAATCGCACTTTGAAAATCTAGCAGTGGCCAGACTTTGTATAGGTCTCCAACCAATGGGTGAGGGCTGTGTTGAATTCGTAATGCTGGCCAATCACGAAGTGCAGGATTAGGTAAATTTAGATCCGTCTTGACTCTTACAACAGCTCCGCCTTCCTCAATTGTGCCATCACTCATGGCCTGCCAATCTGATAGATTATTTTCCACGGTTTTTTCTCTACAAGGGCAAGGTTTCGAATTATCTCTTAGTTCTTTGAAATCTCCCGCACTACACCGGCAAACATACCCGAATCCCGACTCAAGCATTTGTTTGGCATGTTCGAGATAGATTGGCATTCTTTCGCTGGCTCTGACAATAATATCGGCGGATCTCCCCGCGAGCCACTCGTATTCTTCTTCTATCCAAGCATATGCCTCTGGAAGAGGTGGTTTTACTCTCGTATCGGTATCGTCGTAACGCAAGACAACTTTACCTGAATGCATTTTGGCAAATTCGGAATTAATCATTACTCCTCTAGAGTGTCCAATAGTAAGTGGTCCGTTTGGATTAGGCGCAAAGCGTAAAATCACATTTCCCTCAATAGCATTCGGTAATGGTTTGAGTCCGCTTCTTTTCTGTTGTTTTTGTCTTTGCAAGGCCTCTGGATTTGTCGCCGCTAACAATTCTCTTACGGCATCAAGACCATTCGCCTTAGCCATTTGATTTGCAGCCTCTACCTCTTTTTCAACTAGGGATTTTAGTTCCTTAGCTCTAGGTCTTAAATCAGCTCTTTCACCTAACAGTCGGCCTAATACAGACCCTGATTGACCAGACCCATCATACTCCAGAGTATTTTGCATAGCATACTTACGAACGGTACCTATGGTCTCTGAATCCCAGTTGGAATCTGGCATGCTATCGGGCCTACGGCCCGAAGTCAGACATTTGACGCTTGTCTCCCTTACCAGTCATCAAGTGAAGATTGTACAACCGTTCCACCCTGATCAGAACGAATAGGAACAGGAGTTCCATGCAACCTTTGCCAAATATCAGATACAGTTGTCCAAGACCATCTAAGTGAGTCATGTGGTTTACCATTTGAGAGCATTTTTTCCACAGCAACTCGTGTAGTTTTATCCGATGGATATCCAGAACCGATTTGAAGTCCCGTTCGAGCGGCAATTTCTTCTATTGCTGAATCTCTTGAGACTTTTGCGAGTATAGAAGCACCTCCTGTAACGATATCGATCGAATCCATGCGATGTTTTGCTTCAACCCTCCAGTTCGCCCAGTCTTCTCCTAAGGATGCCTCGAGCCTTTTTCTAAATCTTCCTTCATTCACATCGCATGCATCTGCCCGAATAAAACCTGAATCATTTGACAGATCCGTGGCTACAATAGCTTCACTGAATAATTCTATTTCTAGACTGTTCAAATCAGAATTTAGACTGTTTAGGTCAATTCTTTTCGCGGAACAACGAATCAATCCGGATTTCCAAACCCCCTCTTCTATACGCTCTTCGATTTCCTCAAAAATGAGTAAACGTTTCTTGGGCTGAATATCCTTTGAATCCTTCACATTCAATTTGGATAAGATATCGACATCTTCCGCAGGGATTGCCAATGCAGCGACTAACAAAGGACCGATTACAGGTCCCCTACCTGCCTCATCAACTCCAATGATCCAGTCGTTGCCCACAGGTAGGCGGTGTCGTCATGGGTCTTCATTATCACGCAAATCTTTCCCAAGAGAATTCAATCTTTCATCGAAGTCATCTAGGTCCAGAATTATGTTATCCGGATGAATAAGATCCACGTCTTGCAATTGTTCCGCCATTTCTATTGCATCGAGAATGGCATCTTCGGCTTGAGCGTCGTCAAGCAATTCTCCAGCATCTTCGATCACTGCCGGCTCAGGAGCAGGAGAAACCTCTCTAGAATGGTCGCCTGATTTTTCCATAAATTCCTTCTTGAAGGATGCCAGGTCGGTTGTAGGACTCTGTATATCTTCTGGTTGTTCTTTATCTTTAGATTCAAATTTTGACATCCAATCCCCTACTTCTTCAACAACGACTTCTTGTTTATTTCTACCGTAAAATTCCCTATCTGCTTCGATTCTATGTCTGATAGCAAAGGCAACTGCGATTGTTCCTACGATACTTACTATCACGATTAGAATGGTTTGCAACCATCGCTGTAAAAAATTACTCAAGACATTTGGTTCATCTGGTTCGTTCGGCTCTGTTGGTTGTATACCCCCAATTTGAGTTGAATGTTCAACTATATGCCGAACTGATGGGTCTCTAAATGATCTTACTTCGACTGTTAGAATTGCATTTGACGCAATCGGTACTTCACCTGGAACATCCATCCAAACTTCGAAAATCATGGTCTGATTAATTGGTATATTGAGAACCTGAAATGACCTTCCTTGCTCTGTCGAGATACCCTGTTCATTTGGGGCGACGACTCCAAATTCTGTGAAATCAGTACATTCGACGGCAACAACCAGTCCATCTGGGCTGTTTCCGATATTCTTTACTTCCCAATAACCGGTTAATCTCCCTTCAATCACTTCAGCGTCCGAGCGAATAATTTCCCAAGCCTGAACCGCGGCGATTGATACATCAAAACTCACCTCTGCAGGAACCCAGCCATCGACCTCCAATTCTAGGGTTACTTGGCCGCTGAGCCCTGCTTCTAACCCAATTGCAGTCCATGCTGAAACATCAATTCCATGGACCGTTTGACCAGGACCGAGATATCGAGTGTATTGTGTAATGTTGACAACTAACCAGTCCGGTTTATCAGAGACGCTTAGATTGAATAGATAAGCGGCATCTCCAGTATTTTCAATAAATAATTCCACAAAGCAGGTATCTCCGGGTTTTACATCGAACATACAATTTACGTTTGTTAATCCAAGTTCGCCGCCAGATCTCGGGACAATACTAATCGATTGATTTATTTTTTGAATTTCTTCAACACCATCCGCCCAGAATTGAATCATCATATTCAATCTCCCTGAGCTTAAAATTGGGGATTGTACCTGCATACGAACAGTAGTGATTTCACCTGGATTCATATTTTCTAAACCAGCGCGATCATAGACTATTGCAGTCCAGCCATCATATGCAAATGATAGGCTAGGTGTCTGTATTGGAGATCCATTTTCGTAAACAGGTGCGATATTAATTCCAAGCGAATTAATCGAATTACCGATGTTCTGTAAGTCAAATTCTAGGTCAACAACACCCCCAGGGTCAATAGAAGCAATTCCACCTCCTTCGATTATTTGCATACCTTTCGCCTCACCATAACGAAGCGAAAAGTTCCACCAATCTTGATTGCCAGTATGATCTCCAATCAAAGCTACGCTAAAGTCATGAATCGAACCTGCAAGAGGATAGCCGAAGGAAACTTCTGGAGCAGTCACTCTGAATTCTATCCACTGAACAATATCACTTGGAGCATCTAATGAATATCCTACCTCTGGGCTGGTGGCGTAATCCCAGGAGACTTCCCAATCCGGAGGACTAGAGATTTCAATTAGCGCAGTTGTGTTTACCTCTGCTAGATTGGTGAAATTGGTGGCTATACCCACAGTTATTCCCGGGTCAATGTTGAATATTGAACCGGAGTCAACTCCAAACTCAACCCCTAAATCTTCCAATTGCCAAGGGTAAGTTAATCCTGAAGTATTGAATACAGTGTGGTCTGCCCACTGTTGCAGTTCTAAAGTTCTAGATTGATTCATTCCTCCTGTAGTAGGTAGACCAACTGACGATTCTCCGGTAACGGATACATGGATGACACAGGCGGCAAGATAGGTCCCTTGAATGGAGGGGTGGCTTCCATCTGATGCGTATAGGTCTGAGAAGATAGTCCCATCATCTGTAGCATTTGATATGGAGAAAAATATGTTCTCAAAAGCCATCCCTACTGGTGCTATGAACACAGGTCTTTGGTTTGATGACAGGTTCTCTGCATAGGCGAAGTAACCTGTTGTCAGATGTCGTTGCATTGTTTCGTAATCAGGAAATCTCCAACTGTTGCTCTCATCACCATTTCTGTACCCCCAAGTCATTAGAAAGAAGGTATCTCCGCCATTTTCGTCGACTAAATCATCAATGATTTGAGCGCCCAGCATGCTATCTTGCCAATAGGATGAACTTGTTGGGAAACCGGGAACTTGGCTTTGGTCTTGTAATATTACATAATCGTGAGAAGTTCTTAGTGTGCTGAACCATTCAGAACCTTTAGTTTCAGCTTGTTCTCCATGCCAAGCAAGGGTCTTACCTCCACTGGTCAGGTGCTGTACTTCGGGAGTAAATCCTGAAGAGGTTAGTAAATTCTCAACTCTTACACTTAATTGATTGTTTGAAGTATATGAATTTCCTATCATTAATAGGTCAAGTGTAGAATCATTGGAAGCGGAATCAAAGGATTTTGGAGGCTCATTTAATTGGCTCGGCGCTGTTGACACGGATAGCAATGCAAGAATCATTGCCACGGCCAAAGCCCTGCCTCGCATGGGAGACGGTCATCGTTCTCGGCTTTGATTCCTACCCTTTCATGATGAAACGCTTAAAGGAAGCAACTATCGTCTTGGGTGCTGTTCGCTGTTCATGGCAAAGAAGTGGCCATTTGGTAAGAAGAACGCCACCGCCAAACTTAAGCCGGCAGAAAAGAAGGCTGAGGTTGTTGAATATGAAAGAGAGTCTGAGGAAAAACAGAAGGATTTAATCCAAGATAAAAGCCACCTAAAAGACAAATCTTTTCTCGATGCGATGGCACTACTAGGAGACGATTAATTTTGCAGACTCAGAGGACAGGGTCTGGAATAAGGCGGCCTAGGGCATCGATGTCGAAATCTCCAGCTTGTATTGGGACTCGGAGCCCAAATTCAGATGCAACAGCAGGGTCTATTTCTCCAATTTGTCCGATTTCTTCTCCAAAAATAAAGACCTTAGCGCCCCTTCCTGATAACCAAGGACCTTCATTCAAATTAGTTGATTCCCAAACGACATCATCAAGATTCGCTCCAATATCTCTTAGAAATGCTTGTGCAAATCCTTTCGCTGCAGAGAAACCTCCTCCAACTTCAGCACACGCCCAAGCAGCCCTTGTTGCATTATTAGAGTCCAATACAACCGTTCCAATTTCGTAAACTCGCTGAGGTAATTCATGATGACGATTTGCTGCTAGAAGCTGCAATAAACTCGGAAGAATTCTCTGTCTCATCATCGTGTGATCAATGGTAATAGGATTTGCTAATTCAGTAACGGTAGCCAAACTCTTCCATCGTGTGTTATCAAATTGTACTCTTTCGTTTGATAATGTAAGACTTTGAGTTTCCTGAAGATTCAATGAGCGTAAACTTTCCCGCACTCTTCTATGTAAATGTGCAGAGGGTAAAGGGATGGCATCTAGATGGACGGAAGATAATATGTTGGGCATATTCTCATACCCATATCCTATGGCAATATCCTCCACAATATCTACTGGATGCATTATGTCTGTTCTCCATCTTGGCATAGCGATTACGTGTTCTTTTTCTCCTACCTCTAAATCCGCCCAACGCTCGGCTTTGTTTACTCCATTTGTGACTGCTCGAGAAGATACTAGGTTACCACCCATCCTTTGAATCGCGGAGGCGATATCCTGACTTTCAAAAGTCAGGCCAAGTATTCTGTTGATCAATCGATCAGATACCCTGTGTTCTTTACTTTCCATATTTGGTGTCATTTGTATTTGCCCATCAAATCCCGTGACTTTGACTTGTTCAATGGTTCCACCTCTCTCCGATAAGGCAAGACAAACGAGCAATAAACAGGTTTCTACTGCTCTTTCATCCCATCCTGTTACATCGATGAAGAAATCTGTGGTAGATTCACTAACTGTAGTATGTGCTCCATTAATTATCGGTGGAAAAGAAAGGATATCATCATTCGAATCTAAAATTACGGGATAAGAATCTAAATTTTCCATCAAGTGAGCATATTCAACACCTTTGGGATGTTCATTTAGTATAGTCTGAATTGACATTTTTTCATCCATGGCTAATGGGATAAATGAGTGTGTCTCTGGGACAGTGATTACTCTGAAAGGTGGGCTTAATGTCGATAGATCATGTACTCCGATAGAGGAAAATTTTCTTTTTCTTCCAAGGCTTAGATGCAATTTTTCTTGATGATCCATCAAAGATTGAATAAATTGGTCTTTTTCTTCTTCGGTGTCTCCATTATTTACTCCCTTGACTATCGCAGCCATGATTATTGGTCGGACAGATTCAAGGCTAGAATCGACCTCCAATGAGGTTCCGCTATCTTTGGTTGCAATTGTTGGCTCTTGGGATTCTCCGTCGAGGAAAGCCCTTGCTGCTCTAGCCATGGTTTCGTGGCTTAAAAGATCCGTTCTATCTGGAAAAACCTCAATTTCAATTGATTCTTCATCACTACCCTCGACCACGCATCCAATTTGCGATAGTCTTTCCAACCAGTCTTCAGGATCATAAGTTGCTCCATTTTTTTCCTGAATAGAGCGAAGTAAAGAATGACTCAATGTGATAGTAGGCAAATTATCACCTCAATTTTTCAACCACATTGGTAGCGGTCTATCGTATCCAATCAATCGCAAACCAGAAATTGCTGCTGTATCATGATTTTGAGCACGAAGATTTCGTCTTGTTAATTCCTTGAGATTATTAATTCCCAATTCCAACATCCAACCTCTTAATGTTCCGTCGATTGAATTCAATGCTGCTTCAGAATCATCAGGGGAGGGTGCAACAATTGCAGAACAACCCGCTCCAATAGTAATCAAGAGGTCTTCTGCGGAAGGTGGTTCGTGCATTTGAAGCAAAATCTTTCTTCCTTGATTTGGTAAATTCATTGCTTGTGAAACCAGTCCAATTCTCGGTAAGGCCGCTGCGGCTCTCGAGCCTCTGGCAGATGCAAGATCTACGATTGCACCATCAAGGTCTAAGTCTACAACTAACCGGAAAAGGTGCTCTACTCTTGAGATGCTATCCTTCAGGAATACCAATGAATTGTCCGCCATTCTGCTGTAAAGAGAGACTAGTAATGCTTCTATTTCTGCATCATTAATTGCTGGCATCTTTGTTAGGTCTAGAACCATGCCTGAACATTCGTGGATTATTCTTACAACCTCTAGGAGATTTTTTTCGGTTACCAAAATTAGATCATTTGGTCTAGGTTCAGAAGTTACCAAGGCGGGTTGATTCATGGTATATGTTCCAGCATTTCTAATCATGTTTTCAGAGCTAATAATCCAAGGCATTGGCATTTCCAAAGGATTTTCATCTTGACCTGCAGGATGTATTGCGAAGCTAGTATCGATTTGGCTGTGGGTAGGTAGTCTGTCTCTCGCTGATGGAACCAATGTGATTCCTTCGAAACCCTCGGAAACAGATGTTTCAGGAGGTTCCGCTTCTTTGGACTGTTCATCGCTTGGTACAATCACCAAAGCGTCTGAATCAATGTACAACCCGAGCGGTTCAAGATGATTTGCAAATTCCTCTAATTCGTTCGAGGTAATCTCTCTCATCGTTGCTCCATCTCCCGGTGGAGGACAAGAGCCAGATATGATTACACGACCACCAGTCATACCTATTCCAGGGTCATTTCCTGTGTTTCCTAGAATAATCACTGTACCTCCACTCATAGATGCTCCAGTTGCAGATCCTGCATGGCCTCTGACTATTACGAATCCACCATCCATTTCTGCTCCGGTTTCATGCCCTACGGAACCCTGGACAATGATCTCTCCACCCAACATTTTCTGCCCAACCCGGTCTCCAGCATCCTTCTCTATGGTGATTCTGCCAGATTTTTGAAACGCGCCCAACATTGAACTACAACTACCTTGAAGAGTGAAGGTTCCACCATCATTCATTGCACCTGCGCATTCACCTAAATCGCCCAATAACAATACTCTTGATTTTTCAGGAAGGTGAGTGATAACTCCGATTTCCCCATTCTTGGGTTTCTCGTCTCCTTGCTTACCCCAACCAATGCGTACCAACAGGTCTCTTTCGAGCGCCTGTAGCAACATCTTGTCGAGGTCTCTGTTTAGTTTGACACTCCTCGCGGTGATGTCGCGCATGTTATCTCCAAGCCCATACGGGAAGGATTCGGTCTTCATTCTGACGGGTACATAAGATAGCGAAAATTGCTACTTTTCCATTTACTTTAACCCGCGTCTTCGAGAGTATTGTTGATAGAGGTTCGATTACGGCATAGTCCCGTTCAAAGGGCGCATGGGGTTACATTATGGCATCAATAAAAGTCGCAATTAACGGATTCGGGACAATTGGAAAAAGGGTCGCTGACGCAGTGGATGCGCAGGATGATATGGAAATAATTGGAGTCACCAAAACTGGCCCTTCATTTGGCTGTGACTTGGCGGTAAAGAAGGGATTTCCGCTATACTGTACATTCGATGATAGCGAGAGAATTGCGGCATTCGCTGAACAGGGGTACGAATGTAAAGGGGGACTTTCCGATCTTTTGTCTGTAGCGGATGTTGTAATTGATTGTGCTCCAGGAAAGATGGGTGCGGGTAACCTTGCAAAATACAAAGCTGCTGGTGTCAAGCATATTTTCCAAGGTGGTGAAAAGCACGATCTCACAGGCCTTTCCTACACATCATGCGCAAACCATGAATCCAACCTAAACGCTGATGGCACGAGAGTAGTGTCTTGTAATACCACAGGACTATCCCGAACATTGGTGCCTCTATACGAGCACTGTGGCTCATTGAAGGTCGAATGTACGATGATTCGCCGAGCAGCGGATCCAGGAGATTCAAAGAAAGGTCCAATTAATGCAATTAAGCCCGTTTTAAAAGTACCAAGTCATCATGGTCCTGATGTAATGACTGTTAAGCCTGAAATTGAAATTAATTCGCTTGCTGTCGCAGTTCCAACAACAATAATGCATGTTCACTCAATTATTGCAGATTTACCCGAGGGGCACGGTCTCACAACAGAATCAATCGTTGCTATGTGGAAAGAACAACCAAGAGTAATTGTGATGCATGGAGAAGAAAATAGAATCACAACAACTGCGGAAGTAATGGAAATGGCTAGAGACATCGGAAGAAAATGGGGCGATTTACATGAAATCTTTGTGTGGGAAGATGGAGTTAAATTAATTGGAAATCGTCTTTATTATTTCCAAGCAATACATCAGGAAAGTGATGTAATTCCCGAAAATATCGATTGTATTCGGGCACTCATGGGGACTGAATCTGATTGGAAAGTCTCGGTAGCAAAAACCGACGCATCTATCGGGGCATACTACAATCTTTGATTGAATTGTTCATTGAAATTAATGACTTGACAATAGGTCAATCAACATGAACGGTCAAAAGCCCTTCAATTCTCCGATTGGCCTGTGAATGACCGCCGGCTTGCACTAATTACCCTGTCTATGCTACTTTTGAGCGGATGGTCCGTAGGCGTCACATCAGCCTCAGATATCAACTCTTCAATCAATTCTGAATTTCATGAGGTTGAGGTGTCGGAATCCAAGTTCCAGCTATTTTCTAGTGTAACTCCCAGCGTGTATGAAATGAAGCCAAATTCGGGATTAATTCACTCTCCATATGGTGGTTTTGATCCTATTTTGAATCCAATTCCACTTGGTCCAGAAAATCTCATTGATTTACATGCACTAGAGAGAACACGTTTTGCTCTCGTACAATCAAATTCAGGAGACCTAAGTTTACTTTATCAAAGCCTAGTGGAAAAAGGCATGATAGTCATTGAGACAATCCCTGATGACACTCTACTAATCAGAATCCCAATTCAATTCAACTCAGTAAACACTCTTCTCGAATTGAATTCTATGGATGAAGTTCGATGGGCAGGGGAGATGCCTATCTCATGGAGAGTCAGCCCTCAAATTGCTTCCATTGCAGGCAGAGGTGCTATCACAGTTGACCTTGACATTACCCCTGCGCCTGATTTAACTGCCTCTGAAATTAAAGAATTGCAGTCCGATCTTGGGTCTGTTTCTGAAACTCCAATTGGAAGGGATATTTGTGACTTTCATCTTTGCCAACCAAAATCAGTTAATGCCATTTGGATACCGGTCCTTGCAATGGATGGAAGGATTCTACATATCAACGAAGCCTCTAGATTAACCATTCATAATTCCGTTGCAAGTGATATAGCAGGAATAAATCAAGCCTTAATCGACTCAGCCAATTCCCTTAACGGGAGTGGAGAGGTTATTGCAATCTCAGACACTGGATTGGATGCTGACCATGGTGATTTCGATGGAAGGGTTAGAGCAGTTTACAATCAATTTGGACCTGACAATTCAGCCTCTGACAGTAATTCAGGACATGGTACTCACGTCGCTGCTACACTTCTGGGAGATGGTTCTGGTGACATTTCAGCGCTAGGGATGGTGCCTGCAGCCACATTCCATTTCTATCAACTTGAAGTCGACTCCTCAGGAATTCTAGCAAGATGGGGTTCACTATACGATATGTTCTCACATGCATGGCAAAATTCTGCAAGAATTCAAACCAATTCATGGGGCAACGAGAACTTAGTTGGAGAATACAGTTCCGACTCTCGTTCCGCTGATGCTTTCATCGTAGACAATCCTCGATTCTTAGTGCTATTTTCATCCGGGGACCTTGGAGAAGATGGTACAAATACAGTCACACCTCCTGGGTCTGGGAAAAATGTCCTTACTATCGGGGCATCAACAACAGGCTCAATGGGTTCAGATCCTGAAGGAAGTGTACCTTCGTTTTCTTCCAAGGGTTCAACACTGGATGGTAGAATCAAACCTGATTTAGTCGCACCAGGAGTTATGTTGTGTTCAGCTAGGGCAGAGGAGGCCACTAGCGCTCAAGGTGAGTCGTGCAGTTCATCAACACATTCAGATGGTTCAACCCCTCTTTACATGGCTCTGAATGGTTCCTCAATGGCTACTGCAGTGGCCGCAGGTGCCGCTACAATGGTGCGTCAATACCTCAGAAGTGATGTTGGAATCACTGAACCACGCTCAGATTTAATCAAGGCATTATTAGTCAATGGGGCAGAAGACATTGGCGAAGCAAATATCCCCAACCCCTCAGAAGGATGGGGCCAAGTTGATGTTGCAAATTCGATTTCTCCAGAGGATGATGGAACTGATTTAGATTTACTATTTGATGACAGCCGAGCATTAGATCCAGGTCATAGTTTCGTCTACACTTTTGTCGTAGATTCAAGCACTGATTTCGATGTGACCCTAGCGTGGGTAGACCTAGAAGCTTCAGTAATCGCCAATCAAAGTGCTGCAAAATTAGTCAATGACCTAGATTTAACTGCAACCTCTCCAGATGGGACAGTGTACCACGGGAATGTCTTTTCCAATGGTTACTCAACAATTGGAGGGTCGGCAGACTCATTAAACAACGTTGAGAGAATAAAGATTCCAGCCGGAAATGGCGGAACATGGTCAATTTCTGTTGGTCACGCTGGTGGATTTAGTCAAAGCTTTGCTTTGGTTGCTACAGGATTATTGCAAGAGCAAATTATAGCAGATTTAACCGTGTTTGAAGGCTCGTTGAGTACTTCAATTCTAGCACCACTCCAAGGGGACACTATCCTAATTGAGGCATCTTGGCGTAACCAAGCCACTCAAGCAAGCGGCTCTTATTCTATCGAGATTGAGGATCTAACTGAAGGTACTATTCTATATTCTCTGGAAAAGACCTCTCTGGGGCCCGGAATGACTACCTCGCTATCATTCCCCCACGTTTTCCAAACAACGGGGGATCATCTTTTGGAATTGAGGATTGATACTGAAGACACAGTCGTTGAATTGAATGATGAAATTAACGGCGTGAACAATAATCACTATCAATTAACGGTTCCAATTTCTCAAATTGGTGTGAGGATAACTCCGCTGATGGAGGATGGTTCAGTCCCCGTAAGTCAATCTGATTTCGAACAGGCATTAACTAGAACATTAGATCCAAGCACAGGCAGCTCACTTACCTATGAATTCATGTTACAAAATGAAGGTACATCTGCTATTTCTGCTGGTCTAACAGTCACTCCAGTTCAGAGAGTTGATGATCAAGGAATTCTTCAATCTCCATTAGATGAATGGTGGAAATTACTCAATGAAACGGGTCCTTGGGATCTTGCAGCATCGGGCGAGGTTGGAGACTCGACAATTGTCACTTTGACGTTGGAAGACGTCGATGCGGATTTAGAAAACTCCGCAGGCCCCAGATATGCTCTCCCCGGAAATTTCGTCAATGACCTGAATTTATTCGACAAGAATGCTCCAACTATTTCCAACACGATTAGGATTACCTCTGTTGTTGAAAGGGTGGAAGGACTATTCACTATACAGGCTGGAACCGGGAATGATCTGGGCGCTAAACCAGGTCAAACAGCAGCATATTCATTGTCGATAAGAAATACAGGTAATGGAGATACACAATATTCTGTTAGTTGTGATAGTCCCAACCAGTGGATCGTCAATATTGCTAATTCTGGATCGTCATCAGTCGTACTAGATCCACTCAGCAGATTACAGTTCCTTCCCCTTCCTATACATGTCAGAGTCCCTGCTCCTGATGGAGGTGAACCAGCAGCTGGAGTTACTGAGGACATCACTTGTGTAACGACTTCAGTACAGGATTCCTCTGTAACTAAGACAGAGGTTGCAACAGTTACCGTCTTTGAGAGCTACGATTACAAAGTTGACTTAGAAGATGAGGATGGTAATGAGTTAGGGGCTTTAGCATTTGCAGATGATAGAGCGGTACTAAATGGCGATTTGTCGGAAACTAACGTAATTGTCTCAAATGACGGAAACATAAGAATGGATTTCACAATGACAGTTAGCTCTTCTTTGAATACCTGGGCGACTCAGTTGGTTTTCGGTCAACAACAAACAAGTGACCAATTACAATTCTCGGTCGATGCAGGCGAATCCGCCACTGTTACCATTCAGATGATGGTTCCAGAAAATGCCGAAATGAATGCCAAGAATACACTAACACTCAGAACTACATTGCAAGGAGGGGACATGGTCGTGAATGCAACCAGATTTATTGTTCAGGAAATCGCTGCCCTAGATGCTTCCCCAGATTCAACGATCCCGCTATCACTAGGTCAAACTGGAACTACTGACATTTGGGTGAGAAATGCCGGAAATGTCCCGTTATCTCTGACTTGGAGTATTGGGACTCTACCCGAAGATTGGGTCGGTGGATTTCAATCATTAATCCCTTCGACATTAGATATGAACCGTGATGCGCTGGTGACGGTAGGTTTGGATGTGCCCGGTAATCTGCCAGTTGGAATGATGGATGCAACCGTTCCTGTTATTGTTGAAGCAACAACTCCAGGTATGGAAACCGTCATTCATACTTTCCAATTAAATGTCGAGATTATGCCTTCTATCTTCGTAGATTTGTCATCAGAGTCGATGACTCTTAATGAAATTAAATCGGATTCCTCAGGGACTTTCGTCATCTCAGTCTCAAATCTTGGTAATCAGCCTTCAGGGTTTAGTTTTGAGGCGGCTGAATTATCTAATTGGAATATTGAAATCAACCCAACAACTGTTGACTTGATACCGGTTGGAGAATCAGTTGAAATCACAGTTCAAGTATCCCCTCGAAAATCAGCATCACCTGGTTTGGCGAGTTTTGTATTTTGGGCGAACTCTACTAATAGTGGAGAAGATTCTACAATCACCAACAATGAGATTCTGTTGGAAGTATCTCGCTCCAGAGATGATTCCTGCAGTGGTCTTGCTTGCTTGCTTGTTTCACTGGGTTTGCCTCCTTGGGTCCTCGCCATAGTATTCTTGGTGGTTCTATCAGGTCTTGGAATGGTGCTAATCCGTATGCGCCGAGAATCTGAAAATACCCTGAGTCCGGATGAAGAACTAATCCCGTCGGGTTCAGCACTTCATTCTGGTTCCAAAACAGAAAGAAGAGCAATGGCTCTAGAAACAGGATCGGCGGGAGAAGTTTTGAGCAAGTCTGTTAGTGACGATGAGATTTCAGATGTGATTTCCTCTTCGGCTCCTACTCTCCCTCCCCCTGTGCCTGTTCCCCCCGGTGCAGTGCCCCTGCCTCCAGGTGGTTTACCTGAAGGATGGACGATGGACCAATGGGTTGCTTACGGTCACCTCTGGTATGAGCAGAATACCTGATTGTACTCAGGTACTGACTTAAGACTACGAAGCGGCTGGCCGAGTCGATGACAGGGTCGATAGTTCTCTTTGGACCGCCTGGTGCTGGAAAAGGAACACAAGCAGGAAGGATTGTGGCACTTACAGGTAAACCTCAAGTTTCCACGGGCGATATGTTACGAGCCGCCGTAAAGTTAGGCTCTCCGATGGGTATGGCTGCAAAGGAATACATGGATGCTGGATTATTGGTTCCTGACGAAGTGATTATTGGATTAATCCAAGAACGATTACAGGAAGATGACGCCAACGAGGGGGTCCTCTTCGATGGCTTCCCTCGGACTATTCCACAAGCTGAATCTCTTGAGGAAATCGCTACAGTTTCTTCAGTAATTTCGATAGAAGTTCCAGATGATGCAATTGTAGAAAGGATAGTCGGAAGAAGAATGGATCCAGATACAGGAGACATTTACCATGTTACTTTCAAACCGGCTCCTCCTGAAATTACCGAGCGCTTAATCCAACGGCCAGATGACACCGAAGAGACCGTCAGGTCACGATTGGAAGCCTATCATGCACAAACTGCCCCACTTGCGGATTGGTACTCTGAGCGAGGATTATTGATTACAATAGACGGTAACGCTTCTATTGACCAAGTTGGAGAATCGGTGGAAGCGGCAGTATCAAGGATTTTCTGAGGTGTTCTTATGTCAAGGAGTCGAAGAGGCCGAGACTCCAGAAACAGGAAAAAGAAAGCGGAAGAATCCATAGAGTACCTTTCAACTTTAATTTTGGAATCAGACAAAGATATTTCCAACTTGGCCGCTAGAGATTTACTAAGGGCGTCAAAGCGTCACGGTGTTAGGGCGGAAAGCAAGGTAAGGGGCTTAATTTGCAGATCATGTAATTCCATCCTCAGGCCAGGGGATGGTTCTAGGATTAGAATTCATAACGGTGTTCGAAGACTAACTTGCTTGGAATGTGGAAGAGTCCATCGTAGTAGTTTGAGTAAGGTGGAATAGAAATGTCGTCTGTACCAAATCATATCAAAAAGATGGCTAATGATAGAGAACTTGTTGTTTCGGTAAGAGTCGGTAGGAACGGTTTGACCGATGCTATTTTCAACGAGCTTACCGATCAGTTGAACAAAAGAAAATTGGTTAAAATTAAAGCGAACAAAGGGATTCTTGAAGGTTCATCAGATAGAGCCAGTCTTTTTTCCGAAATCGCAGAAAAAACCGAATCGGTTCTAGTTTTTCAAAGAGGAAACGTAGCAGTATTTTGGAAGTCTTGATGTTAGCATTCTCTATATGCTAATCAACATCGCGTTAGGCCATGAGCAAAGCATTCAATGGAACGGGTATCTGTCAAAGGCTATTTCTCCCAGCATTATTGACGACTTTCCTTCTTCCGAATGTCTTGGGTGCCTCTACTGGTAGCGATCAATGGGTGGCTCCAGTAATGCCCAGTTGGGCGATTCCAGCGGCGTTTGCAATTTTGTTAGGTGTTTATGCTCTAATTATCTTTGAATTGGTCCACAGAGCCCTCGCTGCGGCTATTGGAGCGGTGATTGTAGTTATCACCCTCCATGCAATAGGAGACGGTCCTGATTTGGGTACTATCGTGACTTGGATAGACGAGGAGACGCTTGGATTGTTAATCGGTATGATGATCATAGTTGACATTCTTGGAAAAACTGGAGTTTTCGAATGGGCAGCAGTACAAGCCTATGCAATGAGTGGCGGTTCGATTTGGCGACTTTCAATTATTCTCTGTACCATTACTGCGGTTTTCTCTGCTTTCTTGGATAACGTGACTACAATTCTCTTGATCGTACCAGTTACAATACAGATAGCACGTGTTTTAGGTATTGAACCAATTCCTCTAATCATCGCGGAAGTAATGTTCTCGAATATTGGTGGTGCTGCAACTCAAATCGGCGACCCACCTAACATTATCATCGGCGCCCAACTTTCTCCACAAGCACTTTCCTCCAATGTAATGTTGGCTGACCAGGGCATAACCTTCGTTGATTTCATCATTCACGTCGGGCCTGCCGTAGTGATCTGTATGGCCCCCTCGTTTTGGCTTCTGAAGAAGTTGGAGATGGACGGGCTATCCGGGGAAAGACACCGTAATGTCGAACTTCTAAAAATAAGATATGGCATAAAGGACAAAGATTTGTTAAAGAAATCAGGCGCTATTCTAGCCTTGGTCATCTTTGCATTCTTCGCCCATTCTAGTTTTCATCACCCGATTTTTACTGTAGCTACAATTGCTCTTGGCGGCGCTGTGTTGATGTTACTAGTTACTTCTCCGCATCATGTAGAGGAGCAATTTGATGCTGTTGAATGGACGACAATCATCTTTTTCGCAGGTCTATTCATAATGATTCACGGGCTTGAGTTCATGGGTCTAATTGACGCTATTGCCGATGGCATATCTGATACAATCAAACAGGCTGATGAGAGTAATCGATTGATGGTGGCGGTACTGCTCTTGCTTTGGGTATCTGCAATAGCATCTGCATTTATTGACAATATTCCTTACACAGCAACCATGGTTCCTGTAGTAATCGAACTAGCCTCCAATCCTGAACTAGGATTGGCTCTAGGTCCGCTAGCGTGGGCATTGGCTCTTGGAGCCTGCTTGGGAGGTAATGGTACAATAATCGGGGCTTCAGCGAACGTTGTAGCTGCAGGATTGGCAGAAGAAGCCGGCTACGACATTTCTTTCAATCGATTTTTCAAGACAGGTTTCCCAATAATGATTCTAACCGTAACTTTAGCCACCGCTTATTGTGTGGTAAGATACGCAATTGAATGGTCCAATGATGTAATTCCTATGGCGATTATTGCAGCAATGATGCTCGCATCCCTAGCTCTAACTCCGATGATATATGGCCCGACACCAAGTAGCCCGCCTGATTTTGAGTTGGAATGATTATTGACTAATCAATACGATACTATCAAACATCATTATCGTCTACATAGATTATGCAAACCTGCTCAGTGTGCCTAATGGTCCTGAACGATTCGGGAGTATGCAGCCTTTGTGGAAGTAAAGGAAATGCAGAGGTCCAAGACTCTAACCCCCGAGGTTCTGAAGGTTCTGTAGACTTGCCGTTTGGCCTTGGTGTAGATACAAATATATCGCAACCTGATTTGCCATTCGGGATCCATCACGCACCTACTAATCACCAACAAGTACCTCTGGCGAAGTCATCGACTGAGGTGATTGGTTCACTCCCTTTTGGATTAGATCATATGCCAATTTACGATTTATCTAAAACTGAGTTAGTAGAATCCGACCCGGAAAATAAGTTTGTTGAATCTGGGGTTGCTGCCGAACTATACAAAAATAACGAAAATTCACCTGAAAAACGCGGTATATCTGCAATTAATCATGATGGAGATTTGCCCTTTGGAATAGAACATATTTTTGACACCCCTCAGTGATTGTACTTTTCGGCTCTCTATGCCGCGTTCAGACCCTCACCGTGATGACCCGCATCGTTCATATATGGAAGGTAGGTCGCACGCCTGCTTTTGGTGCACCCTTGTATGGGCACATACAGGGGGAAGTGGTCGAGAACGCTCCGCCCTGCGGGGAGACGAAGTGTTCTGAGAGACCAGATAGAATCGATATGCCTGGACACCAGAGGAGACGACTGAACAAGTGTTCAGTCCTCACAAAATAAATGTGTTATAGTGGGTATGTAGAAATCAAAAATGCTACAACCCGACTGGGGGATGGCTCGGCTAGAGAGCCGAAGAAGGTCGTGACAAGCTGCGAAAAGTCGCGGGGAGAGGCATGAATCTCTTGGATCCGCGAATTGCCGAATGGGACCTCCTGGCGCTATGCGCCATTCCTCAACAGGAAAGGGAACCCCCCGAACTGAAGCATCTCAGTAGGGGGAGGAAAAGAAATCAAACGAGATTCCGTAAGTAGTGGCGAATGAAAACGGAATCGGACAAACCGAATCTCCTTGGGAAACCTTGGAGAGATGTGGGGTATGGACTGTCTCAGCCTAAATCATGGAAGTGGAAATCGCCTGGAACGGCGTGCCATAGAGGGTGAAAGCCCCGTACATGCAAATGATATGGCTTTGTGACAGATTCCTGAGTAGCGTGCGTTGGATATCGCTCGTGAATATGGGGGGCAGAAACCTCCAATCCTAAATACTACTCTAGACCGATAGTTGACAAGTAGAGTGATCGAAAGCTGAAAAGTATCCTTGGCGGGATGTGAAAAGAACCTGAAACCAGTCGGGAACAGGCTGAATATGCGTGAAAGCGAAGATATGAGCAGCGTGTATTCGTGCGTTTCGAAAAATGCCCCTGGGAGTTCTGATCATTGGCGAGGTTAAGCAGTTAATCTGCGAAGCCGTAGGGAAACCGACAAGTCCGCAGCCGCTTTAGCGGTCAGGGACGGGATGTGCTCGTCCGAAGTCAATGGTGGGAGACCTGAAGCCCGTCGATCTATTCCTGGCCAGATTGAAGCCCGGTGAAAGCTGGGTGGAGGATCGAACCGTTGCTGATCTGCAAATCGCTCGGACGAGCTGGGTATAGGGGTGAAAGTCCAATCGAGATGGGCAATAGCAGGTTCCGCGCGAGACTACTCGCAGGTAGATCTCCGTTGAGGTAGATAATGAT
>Ga0181566_10000728_pt1 | contig 26241 bp, 18 predicted proteins | sample 101ome_15_FD_133762 | JGI IMG/M metagenome (GOLD analysis project Ga0181566, IMG submission 133762) | Coastal salt marsh microbial communities from the Groves Creek Marsh, Skidaway Island, Georgia - 101402AT metaG (megahit assembly) | ecosystem: Environmental > Aquatic > Marine > Intertidal...
TTTAAATGCTCTTGAATTTTTTTTCTCTCATCTAACGATAAGGACCAAGCAAGCTCGTTTTCTCCTACTCCACCTTGAGAATCGATCTTTTCTTGAGCTTTTAGTTCGCCAAACTTCTGAAAGTCAGTGGAGTAATTTTTTCCGTATTCCCCAGCCTGTATATGCCATTCAGCGGTTGAGTGCTTTGCAAAGTAATAGTTGTCAGTATTGAACAAATACAAAGCATAACACATTACAGCCAGGATCGGAAATAAGGAAGCTAGGGTAACGACGCCGAAGCCAGTATTGCTGGATCCACCGGTCGAAACAATCCTGCAGACTCCAATACCAAGTGCCAGAACCAAAGGCACAGTAACAGGACCAGTTGTAACGGCACCACAATCCCATGCCAGCCCAAGAACATGCTTTAATCTATCGTCTGAGAATTGCATGTAGAGAGTGAGGCAGGAGAGAATTACGACTCCAGCATAAATGAAAGGCTTCAATGACCAGCCTTTGTAGAAACGAAGTACCCCCAGTAAAACAGCAATTCCTACACCGACACCGACACAGTTAACCAAGAGTCCAGCCCCAGTGTTCAATATAGTCCAAAGTAAAGGGGCGGCGGTAGGATCAACCCCCGCACCTGCTGCTCTTAAAACTCCGATAGCTGGCTCAGCAAATGTTGCAAAGGCACCTAATACGAAACCAAAAGCAAGGCTAGTAGGAAGACAGGGAATACCAAGGATTTTCTTTCGGGGAAGAGTTGAGCCAAGGGTTTCACCCAGTGGCATTAGCCCAAGTCGTAAGCCCTCCATAAAGAAAGCAAGTCCGACAATAACAATCATGATCCCAGCAGCAATCATGAGAGAATAAACAATGGGTAAGCCCAAAACTAAAACCTGAAAGATGATCAAATACAAGATAATGAACCAAACACATTGAATTTGCTCTACTACTTTATCCCTGGCGAATGATAGAAGTATTGCAATTTTTTGCTGGAGGCTAAGTTGGAGCGTTTTAGTGTCGGAAGATTGTTCAGTCATTATTATTGGAGTTTTATGTGTAAAGTATATAAGTTGGCCTTTCGGTAAAGAGAATAAAATCTACTTACTCCAAGAGGCGTTAGCTAGCGTAAGGGAGACTTTGTTTGAGCCACCCAAGAGGCGGATCGGTAAATTCCAAGTTACTCCTACTATTCCTAAAGATGCGGTCCCAACCAAATTAAATGTTCGTGCAGGCAGGTCAGCAAAAGAAGCAGCTCCGTCCAAGTCAGTTCTGACACGATAACCCCGGCCTTGGCTTACTTCACCTTGTAAGAGTGAACGAATCCTTTTTTGCAAGCCGGGGAACTTAAAAGGAGCCTTTCTGGATTGAGCCCACAATTCCTCGAAGCTTTCAATGGGTAAGTAGTCCGTTAAGTAAACATCTCCATCCTGAAGGATTTGACCAAAATTGCGGTCAAGTAAGAAAAACTCAGTGTAGAATGCCTCCTTGTTCTTGCCGTTCTGTAGTGTAACCACCGCATCAAATGAAAGCTGACAGTCTAAACCTGTATTGGGCGATGGAGCATAGAGTTTTCGATCAACTGCAGTATTAAGTGTTCCAGATGCATGCACAACACTGCCTCCAGTGCTTGAAGGAAATATCTGTGGTTCAAATTTGTTAAGTTTCTCCTCAAGTTGTTTCTTTTGAATTTTTAAAGCGTCCAACTCCGAGGACTTGGCGGATAGATTAGATTGCATAATGGCAATCTCATCCTTAAGCAAAGCAAATTCAGGAGTAGATGCTGTGGTTGCATTTTGCATCACTTTCTCTCGGTCATTTTCATATTCCTTTAGTTGATTGAGTAAAAGCTGGTTTTGCGATGAAAGCTCGCTAATGGCCTGATCTTTCGTCGATATGACCTCGCGAAGATCCAAAATTAGCTGATCATCCGATTTCGAACGAATAGAAGAATGTTGAGCTGCAACTGATTTTAATTGGCTTACTCCTGAAGTTGAATTGGTGGTTCTAGGATCAACCTTATCGGCTATCGCTTCTTTCTCTTTAGCCCCATCAATCACATCAACTGCAGGTGCCTCAATGCCTTGAGTTACTAACCTAGAAAGATCGTGCTCTGGCACATTATTACTCTCAACAAATTCAGATAATTCTGCCTGAACCAATTCAGCCGTTTCCCTCTGAGCTTCGATCTTAGCATCACGCTCGCCACAAGAAATCAGAATAATTGCAAGAGATGCTACAACAGCTAATCTACCTAAACTCATATCACCATCTCAAATATCGCTTTGGTCAATGGCAAGATTTAATGAATTACTGTCTAATATTTACATAACTCCAAAAAACACTACCTTGAACTCATGTCTCCCCTACCCCAAACAGAGACGAATCTCGTACTTCGGGAAAATAGCTATCTAAAGAAGACGATCTCCGCCCTGCGCGATGAGCTCGTAAATCGGTCATTTGATCATGAGAAGCAGTTGCAGAAACTATCTACTGGGCATGATGCCGAAAGAAGCCAACTTTATTCAACAATTTCTAGCCTTCGCGAGGAAATAGAGCATAAGATTACAACTTTTGATGCAGAAAAGCAGAAAACCTCCCAAGCCAATACACTCGAGCAAAAAAGCCTAAAGGACTTGGTCAATACCTTGAGGGAACGCCTTAATGAGAGCAAGATCTCAGCTGAAAACTCAATACAGAAGGTAACTTCCCAGCACTCTCAGGAGATCGCACAACTCAAGGAAAACTTATCTACCCTTCGAGATAAGCTTGATTCTTCCGAGATCGAAAAGGAACAACTCTCGCAAAATATTCGCAGAGAAGCGGCACAAGAAATTGGCCAATTAAAAAAAACAGCCGACCAGCTTCGTAAAACAATTGATCGCAATATTCAGGCCTCTGAGGAAAAACTTCAAAAAGCGAATTCGCAGGGAGAATCAAAACTTCTTTCCTTACAATCTACTATCAACGAGCTAAGGTCTTCTCTTGAGGAAGCTCAGGTATCAAAAGAAGATCAAATTCAAGCCGCGGTGAGCCGAAGTCAGATCGAACTCAAGTGCCTTAAGGAGAATATACAAAAATCCCGTGATAATCTTGAAGTAGAGAAGGCGAGGCTTGGCGATCGAATTCAAAAAATACATCTGAGCAAAGCGACTGAAATTAAGTCTCTTCAAAACACAATTGAATTTCTTCGTCGGGAAATTGAGGCAAGCGAGAACCGGCAAGCCGAGGCAGTTGAACAAGCAGTGAGGATTTCCCGAAACGAAGTTCAACAACTCAGATCTACTCTCGCGTTTACGAGGGAAAGCTTTGATCGCTTAAAGAGCCGAGAAAACGACAAAATACAAAGAGCTGTCGCTTCCGCAAATCTGGAAATCGAATCCTTTAAATCGACAATCGCAAGCCTTCGCGATGAACTTGAGCAGGCAAATATTGAAAGGGAGGGAGAAGTTCAGAAAGTAAGGTCAGCAAGTGCCTCTGAAATTTCACAATTAAAGTCATCTCTCTCCTCTCTCAGAGAAAAATTACAGAATCTCAAAGACCAGAACGAAACGAATGTACAAAAAGCTGTTTCAGCTATGGCCTCTGAAATTAATTCATTACAAGGAACAACTCTCGAACTACGCGAGGAACTGGATCGAGTGAAAGCAGAGAAGGAAGTTTCTGTACAAAAGGCATTATCTTCTGTTAATCGGGAAAACGAACAATTGAAATCTAGTTTGGGGATGACGCGCGAGACTCTGGATCGGGAAAGAAACAGATTTCAGGATGAAATGCAAAGGGCCTCTTCTGCTTTAGAATCAGAAAAACAACTACTTCGTAAAATGGTTTCATCCTTGCGGGAAGAAATTGACCAAATTAAGGGAGATGAACAGTCCAAGATACAACAGGCAGTTAGTCGGAGCATAAAGGAAAATTCCTTACTTAAAGAAAATATCCATAGCTAGCGAGATCAGATTGATGCCGAGCGTAATAGACACAGTGGCCTTGTTCAATCAGCACTTGCGGAAAAGGAGAGCGAATTTTCTGCACTTAGAGAAACTGTGACTAACCTTCGTCAGGAACTCGAAATAACTCAGGTAAGGAGTGAAGAAAAGGCACAGGATGTAGCAAGATCCTACGCCTCCGAAATCAATTCGCTTAAGGAAAATATTCATCGAACAAGGAACCTATTGGAAAGTGCGAGTTTGGATCACGCTGCAGAAATTCAGCGAGTTAAGAGTGAGAGAGAAAGCGAGATCAGGCTTCTTAAGCAGAATGTATCCGAACTTCGTGAACAACTTGATTCGAACCAAAATGATCACGAAGCTTCAATCCAGAGAGCGGTTGCTGCCGAATGGACTGAAAAAGACCTTCTTAGGAAAACGGTCTCATCATTACGGGATAAAATTGAATCCGAAAAGCGGTTTAGTCAAGAGCGAGCCCAGAAAAATCTTCAAAGAACATCTAGCGAAATCAATCTTCTTAAACAAAGTGTTTCCAACCTTCGGGATCAGTTAGAGCAGTCCAATTTGGACAAGCAACAATCCATTCAATCTGCCCTCTCTTCGCAACACAATGAGATAGGCCACTACAAGCGAATGGTTTCTGCACTGCGCCAAGAGATAGATCAGAATAACTTTGCATATGAGAAAAAATTGCAAAAAGAAATTGCACAAAAAACCTCTGAATTTAAACAACTCCAAGAGACCATAATTGATCTAAGGTCAAAACTTGAAAAATCCAATGGAAGAAAAAAGCCAAGATAAAACAGTTACAGAATCGAAGAGAACCGCTCGGTTCTCTGATATGTTACTTCAGGTAACCACAGACCTCGCCAAAACCAAAAGTTTAGACGAGGCGTTAGAAACTTTGGTTAAAATAACCACTACAACCATCGGGGCGGAACGGGGCACCATCTTCCTTAATGATGCCTCCACGGGCGAGCTCTACTCTCGAATCGCACAAGGAAACTTTCGCAGAGAAATTCGGATTTTAAACTCCAAGGGCGTCGCCGGATGGGTTTTTACCCATAATGAAGGAACCATAATACACGATGCGTATAAAGATGATCGCTTCAACAAGGCAGTTGATGTGAGAACTGGCTTTCGAACTAAAAGTATATTGTGTGCTCCACTCAGAACCGTTTCTGGTGAAAAAATTGGCGTTTCTCAAATCTTGAACAAAATTGACGGCCAGTTCGAAGAGGAAGACCTTGAGCTTCTTCTCGCAATGACTGAACAAGCGGCTATTGCTATTCAGGGAAACATTATCGTTGAACAAGTTGAAGCTGCGAGGAAGCAGGAATTGGAGTTTCTTGATGTCGTATCACAAGTCTCTTCAGAGCTTGAGCTCACTCCCCTACTCCAGAAAATTATCTCCACTATTTCGACGATGTTGGATTGTGAGCGAGCCACCCTTTTCATTAATGATGAAAAAACTAATGAACTCTACACGGAGGTGGGAGAAGGTTTGGATGAAAAATCTGTGATCAGATTTCCCAATCACCTCGGTATTGCTGGCACCGTTTTTACATCTGGTAAGTCAGTCAATATTCCTCATGCCTATGCGGATTTAAGGTTCAATCCTGCCTTTGATAAACAAACCGGATTTTTTACAAGGTCTATTCTTTGTATGCCGGTTTTTAATAAAGAAGGGAAAGCCATTGGAGTTAGTCAGGTCCTGAATAAACGCGGAGGCTCCTTTAATACCGAGGATGAGAAAAGATTAGCCGCCTTTACCTCTCAAATTTCGATGGGCATCGAAAATGCCAAGCTTTTTGACGATGTCCAAAGTCAGATGAATTACTCTCAGAGTATCCTGGCTAGCATGCATGATGCTGTCATTACATTTGATGAAAACTATATGGTTAAAACTTGCAACCCCGCTGGACTGAGAATTCTAAAACTTACCAATGAGTCGGAGATTATCGAGCAGTCTGCTTCCGCTATTCTTTCTGACTCGAATCAATGGTTACTCGATAAGATTGAATCGATTAAGGAGATTGAAGAGTTTTTAGACCACGAGTTGATTATAGATGGAGAAACTCTTTCGGTTAATGTTACCCTAACACCCCTGTTGGGTAAATCATCGTCAGGACTAAGCGACCCAAAAAAATCTAGGAATAAGGCAAAGGCTACGGTCATTGGTGCCATGCTCATGATCGAGGATATAAGCTCCGAAAAGCGTATGAAATCAACCATGTCTAGATACATGGATCCAGAACTTGCAGATCAGCTGATGGCTGCTGGTGGCAGTAATGAAGACATAATGGGCGGCAAGCAAAGTGTTGGAACCGTGCTTTTTTCTGATGTCCGAAGTTTTACAACCATTACCGAGGAACTTGGTGCCCAAGGAACCGTTAAACTTCTCAATGAATATTTTACGATCATGGTCGATTGCATTACAGATGAAGGCGGAATGCTGGATAAATTTATCGGTGATGCGATGATGTGTATCTTTGGAACTCCAGTGCCACATGACGATGATCCTGACCGAGCAGTTCGGGCTGCCATTCGAATGATGACCGACTTAAAGGTTTTCAACGACAAAAGACTGAATGAAGGCAAAAGACCAATTGACCACGGCATGGGCATAAATACCGATTCTATTGTTTCTGGAAATATCGGTTCACCCAAGAGAATGGATTATACCGTCATTGGCGATGGTGTAAATTTAGCTGCAAGAATCGAAAGTGCATGCAAGCAATATGGTGCCCACATCTTAATTAGCGAATTTACTCACAAAGCCGTCAAAGCGACTTACAGAACCAGACAGGTTGATTATGTCATTGTAAAAGGAAAAACCGAGCCTGTTGGAGTCTATGAGATTTTGGATTTTCATGACGATGACTCTTATCCAAACTTGGTCGAGGCTCTCGGACTATTTAACGATGGCTATCGCTCATGGAATCAAGGGAAGTGGGATCAGGCGATTAAACTATTTCAATCAGTTAAAAAGATAAATGAAAATGATCTTGCAGCCCAGTTGTATATTGATCGATGCAACCACATGAAAAAGAATCCTCCCAAAGGAGAATGGGACGGTGTGTGGGTAATGACCACTAAATGAACATTTATTTTCAATGACACCCAAACCAAAAGAACTGCTTGAAAAAGCGATCGCTCTTGACCCAAAGCATCCTGAGGCTCACTACAAACTAGGTTTGCTGAACAAGAGTGAGGGCAAACTGGATGATGCCTTGGAAAACTTTCTTCAGGCTGTAACACTAAATCCAAACTATTCTGACGCTGAGTGTGCCTTTGCAATAAGTCTGATGGATAGAGGGGATTTGGAAGAGGCAAGAAACCATTTTCTTAACTCTCTTGAAATAAACCCAAACTATTCTGACGCCTATTTCAATTACGGACTTCTTTTGATCAAGCTTGGGGATTTGGAAGAAGCAAAGAACAACTTCGATAAAGTAACTGAGATCGATCAAAACTACGCGGCAGCATATTTCTACAAGGCAACTTTATTAACTAACGCAGACGACTTCGAAGAGGCAAAAAAGAACTACGAAACAGCCATAGATATAAGCCCTAGTTTTGTAGACTCATACTATTACCTCGGAAAATTGTTATCTGGAGGAATCGCTACGAACAAGGAGGGTACGCTGATAGATAAAAAGGACCTTACTGAGGCTTTGAGCCTATTCAAACAGGCAATATCGTTATCAGAAAATCACCCTAAAGCGAATTACAATATAGCTAAAATTCTCTACTCCCAAAAAAAATATAAACAAGCCAAAAACCACCTAATTCAAGCGATCGCACAAGGTGAAAATTATGCAAAAGCACACTTTCTTTTGGGCAAAGTTTATTTAGAACTAAACAATTTCAATTTAGCCGAAAAGCATTTTAATGAATCGATAATTAGTAATCCGAATGCTCCCGAACCTTACTTTTGGCTAGGAAAATTAAACTACAATAAGAACAACCTGAGCGTTGCGGAGGAAAATCTCCTAAAGTCTGTCAATATCGATGACTCGAACTGTGACTGTCATTACTACTTAGCCATGATTTACCGTGAGGATGACGATGCATCGCTAGCTAAAAAGTATTTTTACAAGGCCCTTGAACTGAATCCGGAATTCACTCTTGCATACTATCAACTTGGTCACCATACCGAAAAAAATGGTGACCCCAACGAAGCAAAAATCCATTTTCAAAAGTCAACAGATATTGATCAAAATTTCGTTGAAGGATATTTTCATCTTGCTCGAATTTTAAATTCTCCTGCGGAATATGATCTTGCACTGAGAAACTATGAAACTGCTTTGGAAATAGATCCTTGTCACGAGCCCTCCCACTACCACTTTGCATTACTTTTGTCTGGAGGGAACAGTATAGCAAAAGACGGTTCTCCAGTAGATAAGTCTGATCCAGAAAGGGCTATCTTCCATTTTCAGAAAGCTATCGAACTTGATGCGACTTCTTATAAACCGCACTTCAAACTGGCACTGTTGATGTATCAAAACCAAAAATACAAGGAAGCATTTTTTCATCTACAAAAAGCTATTGAAATAAACCCATCTTTTGCGGATGCACATTACGAACTAGCAGTACTTTTGATGGATGAAAGTGCTCAAAAAGTATTAGTTGACTATGCATCTAATCAAAGCTCTGGTAATTTAAACAAGAATGGCAAAAAACAAAGGCGCAAGTCTCCGAAATCTGCAAAATCCTAAAGATTTCGAATCTCTTGCTTTAGATCATCTAAAACGAGCAATTCAACTTAACCAGACTCATACTCAATCGATAGCGAGATTATGTTCTCACTATATATCGAATAAACGGCTAATCGATGCGAAGGAACTTGTTGAGGAAAGCCTAACATTAGACCCCAGAAATCAAGATTTAGTTTATCTTCAGGCAACTTTACTTTACGAGAATTCTGAATACGAAAAAGCACTGCAAAAGATACAGAGTTTCCTGTCAACCACTCATGAAAATTTAAATTTTCTTAATCTAGCCAGAAAGCTATACTATAAGCTTAATGATTTAACCAATTTGCGTTATACCGTCGAAAAACTAATTGAAATTGACCCAAATAATTGGGCGCATTTTTTTTGTTTAGCTGATATCTTACAAGAACCAGAGGATTATGATCGAGCTATTTTACTTCTGGAAATTGCATATGATTTATCAAATGGTAATAAGGAGGTTTTACTTGAGATAGTAAGGCGAACGGGATTAAAATCATTTTATGACGAAGAGGGGGTTCTGCACAGGAATCCAGACCTTCCAAAATTAGAAAAATACCTACTTCTAATTGAAAAAATATCTTTATCCGATGAGCACAGGTATAGCATTGGAGAAACTCTTATCGAGTGCGGGTTATACAATGCATGCCAACATCAATTAAGAAAGATTAAAGCTAATACGGCATCCGATTTTTATCTGTTAAAAGGATTGTCTGATTACCACCTCGGCGATCTGCAAGAGGCAAAGTTTAACTTATCAAAAGTTAAGAGCAAAAATACAAAATATTGTTATGCTCTATATTACCTTGCCAAGGCGGGCGAGGCGTTGAGCTTGCCAGGTCATGAATTATATGGTGAAAAAGCGATCGTTTTCTTGAATAAATTTGCAAGTAATTTAAAGAAGAAATTAGAAAAAGAACTTATCAGGGGTAACTTTCATAAATCCAAGCTCTGCGAAACTGAACTCTGTCAGATAAATAAATACATCACAGAGTGCATGTCCATGAACCCCTCTTCGGGGTAAGTGGAAAATTTACCAAAGTTAAAAAAACAAATTAAATTTTAGTCACGATTATTTTGCTTCGAGGCACGCAATGAAAAAGGAATCGAGAGAAAATAGATTAAGGTTCCTAATGCTAATATAACCCAACTTTCCTTAATAAAGATCGCAACAGAAAGACTAGAGGCAATCAGTATCATAGTCGCTTTGTTTTTCGAGAACCTGTAAGAAAAGCTTTTGAAAGAATAGGTCGGCACATTGGAAATCATTAATGCAGATATGATTAAGGTCCAACAAAGAATAGGTATGATGTAAATGCTTGGATTTAGAAGATATTCAAATCTATCAGCATTGATCTGGAGCATGATAGGCAATAGAACTAAAAGTGCCGCTCCTGGTGTAGGTACACCTACAAAAAATACGCTTTTCTTATCAGAAACACCTTCTTGTGCGGAAGATACATTAAATCGTGCCAATCTTAGTACTGCGCACGACGAAAATACAAGAAACGGAATCCAAAACCACCCTAGGATGTATTGACTGTCAGATTCACTAAAGTTTGAACCTAACCATATGTAGAGAATGATCGAGGGGGTTACCCCAAAACTAATTGCATCAGACAAGCTGTCTAGTTCTGCACCAAAGCGAGAGGTGGCCCGAAAAGCTCTCGCAGTAAGTCCATCAATTAAATCGAAAAAGGATGCGAAAAGAATGCATATAACTGCAGCTTTCCATTCATGGTCAATTGCAAATCGTATACCAGTTAAACCAGAACACATACCAACAGTGGTAAAAATATTAGGTATCAACTTAAATAAAGTGAGTTTCTTTTCCACTTAGCTAAAATTTATAATAGTGCCTGTAAGCAAAGGTCTGTAACAAAAGTTGTTAATTCTTTTTTTCAAAAATTAAAATTGCTTTATACAATGCACCTTCGCTGGTCATTGCTGGTAGCATGTTGACTAATCTCCACCCATCTTGGCTCAATAAATTTGCCTTTTCCTCAATGACTCTAGCTAGTTCCGCGGAGTGATCATCCCCCTTAATTCTTATGCCATTGGGTGAAATTATTTCGGTACGATAATTCAAGTCTTAAATTAATTATATGTCGATCAAGCACTTGGAGTAAGATCAATGTCTTTAGTGGACACATCGTCTTTTTCGCGGCCATAATATTTGTTGTAATATTTGTATCTAAAATACCCATATCCGTAATATCCGGAATAATAATACCCTGGTGTTTTCTTTTGCGGTAAATCATTCAGTACAACACCAAGAATCTTTGCTCCTGTTTCGTCAATGCTCTCAATTAGATTTTTAACAATTTTCCGTGAAACTTTTCCATACCTCGTCACAAATAAAACCTCGTCAACTTTCCTTGCAATAGCGAGAGAATCAGGAAACAAGCCGATTGGAGGGCTATCAATAATGATTACATCAGCCATGTGTCTGAGTTCTCTTAAAACTCTTTCGAACTCAGCACTCTCGAGAAGCTCCGTTGCCGCCCTGGTCTTACCTCCAGAGGGTAAAACAAAAAGATTAGGATGAATTTGAGTTAGGGTCTTGAAAGCTAACTCGCTTAATCCTTCCACCGACTCTTGGGCATAATTAATGAGAGTTAGTAGCCCAGTTTCATTAGTTATGTTACAAAATTTATGAATTCCAGGCCGGCGTAAATCGAAATCGATAAGAATCGTTTTCTTGCCGTGGTTGGCACAGCTATATGCCAGATTGGCAGAAATTAAGCTCTTACCCTCACTAGGTATCGCTGAAGTAATTAAAATCGTCTTGGGATAGTCAGTCAAAGAATTCATTTGAATTCTGCTAAACATACTTCTGAAAGCTTCGGTTAAGCCATCATCTAGATCATTGCCTACAATTAAAGGTCTTTTTTTCTCCTCAACTGCAGAAATCTTAGGTATGCCGGCAATCAAGTCTTTTCCAAGGAAAACTTCAATATCCCATGGTGACTTAACCCTATTGTCTATGAATTCAAGAAGGAATGGGACGATTAGAAAGATAGCCAAACCATACATAATTCCATCTCTTTTAATTTTTGCTTTGTCCGGGGTGTAAGGTGCTCCAGGTAAAAAAGCAAAAGCTTCTTTATTTAAGGGTTCTTCTTGTTCACTTGGAAGCGTTTGCTCAATTCTAATATCATTAAGGCGACTGTGAATTTGATCCGTTGTTTTGCGTACTACCGAAAGTTGTCTTTCATAGTTTTGGAGTATTTCTTCAATTTCACTTAATTCCCGCGACTGTTCCTGCACTTTGGACATAGCTGTTGTAAACTCATTCTCTTGGGCAGTAAGCTGGATATGCTTATCTCTTAAGTCTGCAATGGCTGCTTTTACTTCTTGATTAAGGGCTTTCTTGACCATTTGCACTTGCCTGGCATTTTCTTGCATCTTAGGGTGTCTCTCGAGATAACCGGCTCCCGTTTGTTCATATTGCTGGCGCTGGCGCTCTAGTTCGTCCAGAGAACTTCGTAAATTTGGTATAGACCCAAAAGATTCAATCGCATCAATCTCAAAGAACTCCTTGATTACGGCAATATCTCCCTTTACATCCTCTGATCGTGTGGAATCATTTTGAGAACCTATTCGAACCTGTATTTGGAGAATTTGTCGTAGTAGAGAATTAATTCTTATTTGTTCAAGCTTAGAACTAGTAATCTCGGCTTGATATTGGCTCTTTCGCGTAGCAGTGTCCTTTTTTTCATCATCAAGAAATGGCAAATCATGCTTTTTTTTGTAATCAGATTGTTCTCGTGAAATTCTCTTTTCTTCGCCGAGGCTTTTCTCGAGCAATATCTCTAAGACATTTCTAACATTCTCGACTTGGAGACTTTTCTTACTCTTGTGGAGCTTTTCGTATTCTGATTGTACTACATCAGCAATAATTTGTGCACCTTTAGCTGACCTTGCAACAGAGGAAATCGTAAACCTTGGCCTTCCCTCGGAGGGCGGAGAGACCGAAATTGAATAGGATATTGTAGAGGCAACATCAATAGGTATGCCTTCCTTCAAAAAGGGTGAAAGTAAAGAAGATTTAAGTTCAGGATTTTCACTAATTTTTAGAACAACATTAGTACGAAGTTCAGGGGAGTTTAAACCATCCAAGTGTTTGGCAACCAAGCCCTGCACTTGCTGATCACGATCAACTTTTTGCAAGTTCAGTATCGCAGGTGGAGGTATAAGGCGAAATGAAGAACTCGAGCGGTAAAGTTCTACACCTTGTGACTTAACATATATATAGCCTAAGGTCACAGGTAGAGCAAGAGTCAGAGAGAGTAACCACCTATCTCGTAAAATGAGGAGGAAATCGGCAATCCCTTTAATTTTGGAGCCTTGGTTATGTCCGACGGTTTGACGGGAAGGATCTACAAAATTATCATCCATCATATAAGTCTTTCAGGTACATCAATGCGATCGCCTGGATAAATCCAAAAGTTTTTCTTGGATCTAATTGCTCCTGAACTCAAGGCCTCAACATCAACCTCATAGGTTTGGGTATTTTGCGGTATACCATTTTCATCAAAAAATGTCCGAGTGACATAAACGCGATTCTTTCGAGCAATGTCACTAAACCCTCCCGCTCTTGCGATTACTTCAACTATATTCATCGCTTCAACCTCTGGCGGGAAAACATACGGTCCCTTCCGATTAACCGAACCTGTAAGAAATACGACTCTCTCGGAATACTTAGATATACTGAATGCAATTTGAGGGCGGGCATAAATAAGCTTTTGTTTGTAATTATTTTCAATTAATTCTGCTGCCTCTTTTTTGTTAAGACCCAAAAGATAAATATCGCCAATATAGACAAGGTTAACTGTTCCGTCATTAGAAACAGTTTCTTCAACCGTACACTCTGGTTCGCCTCTGACTACCAACCTGACCTTATCGCCAATTCGAATCTTATATCCAGTTGGGTCCTTAAGCACTGAAGGATCAAGCTGATAAGAAGATTGACCAAGAAGAACGCTTCTTAGGGAGAGAAAAAAAAGACAAACGATTGTAAAGGCACCAAATCTTCTTCTCATTTAATCAGAATCTTCCTGTAACTTGACCATGTATCACATGGCGACCATAAGACCCTGATTGGGCGGTATTCATCAGAGTAAAATCATAACCACCAGAAGCGGTAAGTGCTTTTGATAATCTCTTGGATAGATTCAAACCTAACCCGTATGTATCCATAGTATACTCACTTTCAATTGTGGTGTAATCTGTGAAGCCAAGACTTAGATAACCGCTACCCGTCCAATCTTCTGTAAAGCGATGATTGAGACCAGCTCTTAAATTTGTAGAAAAAGTAGATTGCCCAGATGATGTGGGTGAAGACGATCGAGAAATCGAATAATTCGATGATGTTTTCGAATTATACTTCCAGTTGAAAGATATATCGCTGATGAGATTATGTTGATCTTCAGTACCAGCAAAATTAAAATTCAACAGTGAATAGCCAACAGAGGCTGTACCACTAAGTTTGGATGAGAACTCTCCGTCTGCACCAAAAGTAAATGCATGAGACTGGGAGCTCGTTAATTCATCTTTGCCGCCACTAGAGGCTTTTGATCTTGAGAAGGTATAATTGCTAAAAAAATCGATTTTTTCAGAATAGATGTAAAAAGCTCGAGCGCTAAGTGGCAGGGTAGAAAAATCAAAATTTTGAGCACCCTCCCTTGTGGCATCCGTTTGATAGAATCTATGTGAGTACGATGTTCCACCACCTAATCCGAATTTCTCGCTGTGGTTGTAGCGGATATTCAGTCCACCTGATATGTATGTGTAAGAAACCAAGTCTTGATCCAAGATACTTGCTCCGACCACTTGCCCAACATCGAATGTTGATTCAAACCTAATTTTTGCGTTGTTGGATATTCTTTTCTTTAATGCAAGCGTGTCATCAAAATCTAAAGTAAGACTAGTAGTTGGTACAATAAAACTCTTCGAATCGTTCTTTACATATTGGGTGATGTTAGCTCCAACCGAGCCTGTCAATTTAAGAAGACCTATCTTATTCGTAAAATGTAGTGCTGGAGAAAAGGAAAGAATTATATCGTCTTCGCTTTCAAGTTCCTCTGGATTGATGCCAGGACTGGGTTTAGCCTTCACACCCGCGAAATCCTTGGAAGGCATTGCAAAAACTCTGGAGTCATAGGAAGCCTTCAAGGTAGCAGATGCGTCAAGCTTACCCAACCGTCCTTCTATAAGAGCGAATGTGTCGAGCAATGTCATGTGCAGCACAACCATAATAAAACAGGGCTTTTTAAAACAATGCATGGATTTAAATTGAATTTTGATTAATTGTGTTTGTCAACCTATTCTAGAAACTAAGAAATTCTAATTTAAATTCTCTCCATTATGGCAACCCAACTTAAGCTATGCTTTATTTATCTGATATTATTGTCATGGTGCAAAGCGGGATTAGCCGACGGTTTGCCTAAGATCGCCCTCTTGGCTCTAAGCGTAATAATAATTGGAAATTTAATTTATAATAAATTTTGGCTTAATTTTCAGAACTTTTTCGGACTTTTTTTTCTACTGCCTATTCTTTTTATATTTATAATTTCATATCTTAATCCTTCATACAATTGGCTAACATTGGGGCAGGTTAAAGATCTTAACTTTATCGAAAATTTGAGCTCGAGTAAAAATATTGATAGTGCATTGACCGTCTCGAAAAGATTTAAAATCCTTCTGAATGAGGAACTTTCCAAAGAATATAAACTAGCACTTTTCTTAGATTTGAAAAATTCATTCGACAATGATTTAATCAATGAAAAAGACCCCAATATAGTTAACTTACTTAACGAATGTGAAACTCTAATTAAAAACGATAAAATTAATTACCTACCTTCTGTTACAATAAGAAGTGAAGATTTAATTTCTAATTTTTATTTCTTCTTTTTTGCGTTGCTTTTAGGACTTTTGATAAAAACCTATGCCAAGAGTGAAGATCTCATAAGTATTGCTTGTTACATAATTGCTCTAAACTGTACGATTCTTTCAATCGTAGGAATTATTCAAAAAATTAACTTCGTGCCTTTTCAGGTCGGGAGTGAAATATTAGGTGCATGGGAAGCCCCTGAACCACGATATTTTTTCTCCAGTTTTACCTACAAAAATCATTGGGCATTATATGCACTAGTTTCTCTTTGCGCAACTAGTTATCTAATATTCAAAAAGATATCTATTTGGGGAACGCTATTTTATAGGTCAAAGGAAATCAATTTTTTAATTATTTCTGCTATCCCAATAATACTAAGTATACCCTACTCTGGCTCCCGAAGTGGAACTTTTATCCTTAGTTTTTTACTAATATATATGATGTTTATTACACTCAAATACTGTTTTAATTTTCGTTCACATTTAACACTATTGATCCTCCCGTTAGTGATTACTATTGTTCTTGCTGTAGGCACAATCTTTTTATTTGGGAAGAACAAAGTTGTGAAGGAGATGTTGAATGTTTCCTCCATGCAACTAACATCAATCTCGGAAGGAAAAATGCCGTACAGGTGGTCATTGTGGATTGACGCATGGAAAACTTATGAGGCAAGTCCTATTTTTGGTCATGGATACAATTCCTACTCAGCAATTAACCCAAAGTATCAATTAGTTGAAAGCAAAAGGGAAAGACTCGAAGCTGCACAATTTGCTCACACACCCTACATCCCGCTAACTGCCCACGCTCACAACGAATATTTAGAATGGATGTGTGAATGGGGTTTTATCGCGTTGGTTCTTTTCATTGCTCCGCTGATTATATATCATTTTTCTATCTTTCTTGGCGGATACTCACCTGAAACAAAATTACTTTGCCTTGGGTCAATTGCCTTTTTTGCTTATTGTCTTGTTGATTTCCCCTCCAGAACACCCGCCTGCCTAGCATTGGTTAGCCTGAACTCTGGACTTGTTTTTGCAAGTATCAGGTCAAAGAGGTAATATTTTCTAGTTGCTTTAGAAAAGGTTGCTGTGATTGATTATTAAACTGATGAATTCTTTACTTAAACCAAGCGCAATATGGATTACTACCCTTACTTTTTTATATTTGCCGTGTTTAGGAAATTCATCTCCCAAAATCTTCCAAGGCTTACTTTTGGTTAATCTAAAAAGGTTGAATTCAGAAAATCCTGTTCGTACGCCAAACCAAAGACGTGCTTTCCAGGAGCTTAACGACGCAAATCTGGAATCCAACAAAGATGAATTTGCCTCTGATTCGACATTTTCTCAAATCCCTAGTTCTATTTCATCCACATTTTCTGCAGATACCGATGGTTCCATTGAAACTAGCAAAGTTTTTGAAGAACAACTAGTATCATCCTTATTTAATTCAGATGGTTCGGGACTTGGAGAATTCACAACATCTTTGGAATACTTGGTGGAGAATAAAATAAATCTCAATTTATCCGACGGTGCTTTACTGTCCGCAGTCAAGAGCCTGTATAAGGGATATATCTCTTCCCAATCTCCTGTTAAAATAGAGGACAATGTCTTAAGTGACAGAGAACAGGAAATAGAAAACACACCTAAAATTTTACTCGATACAATCTTGCCCAAAATAAGCAATTGGGGCGGAAATGGTCCTACTTGGGTCAAAAGATTAGCTCAAATTTCCACTGAGGGCCTTATGGAAATGGAAATGCAACCAGAAGAAATTCAACTTAATGCAAATGCATTTACATCATCTCTTGTAAATTACATTGTAGATCCCTCTTCACCAGATGTTCCTGGATTCTTGATTGGATTATCTAGCGTTGACCCCTCTCGATTAAAGGAAAATGAATCAATGCGTTTCGGCGGTCTAAGTGGTTTTGACCCTGAAAATTTTGCCTCTTTTCAACAAGTTGCTGTAGGTTTATCTCAAGGTTTTTTTAACTCTAAATTATATACCCAAAACCCTGACAATCTCCCTGCCCAGTTAACTAAAGATGATTTTTTAGAATTCAGCAATTATGATGCAAGCATACTTAAATCAGCCACTGATGGTTTGCTTGATAGCTTACTGAATGAAAGTTCTTCGAACGATCAGTTAACTGAAGAGGAGTTATCTTTGTATGTTTACGATAGCGTTAAGTCTCTTGCCAATGGCTTTGTCATTTCAACTACATTGTACGGTACATCCGAACCAGAATACTTAGAGAGCGGATTGTATTTAGATGCCGCCGAACTTACTGCACGTGGGGTCGCTCATTCTGCTATATCCAATGACATAACAAATCTTTCCACTGGATTTTCTGCTGGTAGGCTAGCTGAAGCGAGTGCTCATGGTGCTGCTATGGGGGGGCAGCTCGCCACCGTTCTTCCACAATCCATGGAGTTTACAAGAAATTGGGAAATATTCAATCAAAGCAGAAGAGACATTTCTAAGGCAGTTTCTAGAGGAAGTTCCTTCGGTTCTGTGGATGCTGCATCGATTAAGTTTTTTGATTCCCCTCAAATCGTAGAATCAGTAAGCCAAAGAACCTCACTTGGATCAATGGTTGGCACAACTGGTTTAGCTATCTATTACCCAACTGACCAACTGGTACCAATTATCAACTTCACCGCACAAGGATCTTCATTTGGAAGTTTAAATTCAAAGAATTTAAACACTGTCAAACCCAACAACTCAGCAACTGAATTGATTGATGTAGCTATTGCTCGCCAAAGTGCTCTTGGGTCTGCGATGGGCGCTGTCTTCGAACCCTCTGTGCTTTTAGGCCTTTCTCCAGATGCTAAGGAAAATGATCGTCAAACTGTTGACAATCTTTCCGCCGCCTCTTTTGGAGCAACATTTGGGGCAATTCAAGGCAGAAAAGAACAAGACTTAAGTGATATTGATGCAGGAAAAACTGAGAACAAAGCTTCTGACAAGATCAACCTAACTGAAATAACCCAATCGTCTAAACAAGGTGCAACTGAAGGTGCCTTAGCTGGTGCAAAGCTTGCTCTAGGATTGGAAGACACCAGTAGCGAAAACTTAGGCTCTAAGGGAGTAATCCTCAAAGCAATTAATAATGCCAATGCGCAAGCATCCTCAAATGCAAATTCCTCTCTGTCAACTGCCAGTAGCACTCCAAACGGATCTCAACTTGTTGGAAACCCGCTCCGTACTAGTTCCAAAGATATGCTTCTTTTAATGCGTAAATTCGGAATTAATCCTCGCTACACCAATGCCGCAACGATGTTCAAAAGACCAGTGGTGCCTCAAATTGATGAGCCCCCCGAGGATCTTGTTAGTGAAACATCCCCTGTGGCAGATAGTAATGAAACCTACTCCGAGAGTATTTCAAACGCGTCCCCGATTTAAATTCAAATACTTGATTTTGCTAATTGCGATCTAGTTAAATTTTTCACATCTTTTACGGATGTCTAAAAATCTATCGGATTTCGGTCTTATTGGTCTTGCTGTAATGGGTCAAAATCTCGCCTTAAATATTGCGGATCACGGTTTTAAAATATCTGTGTTCAACCGAACATACTCTAAAACTTCAGATTTTCTCGATCGTAATACCTACTCTCAAAATCTTCAGGGGCATCAGAACCTAGAAACATTTGTTTCGTCGATTAATCGTCCACGCAAAATCATAATTATGGTGCAGGCTGGAAACGCAACTGATGCGGTGATTGATTCACTTTTGCCATTCCTTGATGATCAAGATGTGATCATCGACGGCGGAAATGCGAAATGGACGGATACAATCCGGCGGGAGTCCGAACTTAAGGAAAAAAATATTTGTTTTGTGGGCTCTGGAGTTAGTGGAGGGGAAGAAGGTGCACGCTTTGGTCCCTCTCTAATGGCTGGAGGCTCTCCATACGCTTGGGAGCAAATAAAAGATGCATGGGTAGCTATATCCGCTAAAGTTGATGCTTCGGACGGAAAGCCAATCGAGGGAGCTTCACCTGGCAACCCGATCTCTGGAGGAATTCCTTGTGCTGCATACATCGGAGAGGATGGAGCCGGTCATTATGTTAAAATGGTTCACAACGGCATTGAATATGGTGATATGCAAATGATCTGCGAAGCTTATCATTTAATGTCAGATATACTTGGCATGTCGGCGAAGGAAATTGGTGAAACTTTCTCGAAATGGAATGAGGGCGAATTGGATTCATTTCTAATGCAAATTACGGCCGATGCCCTTCAGCAAAAAGACCCTAATCAGGATGGATTTTTAGTCGATTATGTTCTCGATGCGGCTGGCCAGAAGGGAACGGGAAAATGGACTTCCGTGAATGCATTGGATATGGGAGTACCAGCCCCCACTGTCGCCGAAGCGGTATTTGCCCGATGCATGAGTGCGATTAAGGAAGAAAGAGTTGATGCCAGCAAATCGTTATCGGCTCCCAACAATCATTACGGCCAATCCGTTGACCGCAGCAGTTTCTTAGAAGCGATTCGAGGAGCACTTTACTGCTCCAAGATATGTTCCTATGCTCAAGGTTTTCAATTAATGAAAGTCGCCGCATTGGAATACGACTGGTCGCTGCAGTTTGATCAAATTGCTCAAATTTGGCGTGGAGGCTGTATCATCAGGGCGGCCTTTCTACAGAAAATTACTGAAGCGTTTCAAAATAACCCTTCCCTAGCCAATTTACTTTTAGATGATTATTTCAAAACTTGCATTGAAAATTACCAAGGGTCCTGGCGTGAGGTTGTCTCCAAAGGTGCCCTTTTAGGAATCCCCTTACCCACATTTTCATCTGCATTATCTTATTACGATTCTTACAGAAGTGCTCGACTGCCCCAAAACCTCTTACAACTGCAAAGAGATTACTTTGGGGCCCATACCTATGAAAGAACGGATACCCCCAGGGGCACTTTCTTCCATACCGACTGGTTAGATCCCCTTCGTACGGAAGGGGTCACTTAAAACCACATTATTTTAAACTGAGGTAGATCTCTTTTATCTTTTGATAGTCAGTTTCTTTATCGGCAGATTCGATAATATAATCAAATTCATTCTGCCGCTCCATTTCGGCTTGTGCATTATCCAACCTTAACTGAGCCTGCTCAAGACTCTCACTCGCCCGCTGAATCATTCGTTTTTTTAAATCTTCAAGACTCTTAGGTCGTATGAAAATTGTATTCAAGCAACCATTCAGCACAAGGGTTTCCTGACAGAACTTTCTCAAGCTAGCTGAGCCATTCACATCAATATTCAGCAAAATATCGAGACCTTTCTTCTGAGCAAATAAGATAGACTCCTTAAGGATTCCATACTCGTATCCGTGAATATTCTCGTGTTCCAAAAAATGGCCTTGGGAGAGCTTCTTCTCAAATTCTGATTTTTGGAAAAAGAAATAATCTACCCCATGTTTTTCGCCATCTCTAGGGGCACGGGTAGTAGCAGTTACAAGCCGACTCAACGAATCTCCAAACTCCTGAATTAATCTCTCGCATATTGTGGTTTTTCCAACAGCAGCAGGGCCAGAAATTGCCAAAATTAAACTCATCCTAAGGTCAATGGATCAATACGCGAAAGATGTAGTTAGGATAATGAGGCCTGCAAACACAAATCCCCAACCCAGCAATGTAAACCTTATTTTCTTCTTCCCCATCCATTCCATCCAATCGCGCATCCTGTATGGCCACGCACCCCAATATAGGGCGATTACAATGAAAAAATAAGTGGTAAAGACAAGTAATAGCCGGGACTGGGGTTCCTGCAAAAAAGCTGCATCCAATACCTCACGGGCATACAGAAGTACCAGCATCGACCATCCGCGCACCGCCAAAAAGTCAGTAACATAAACGAAGGAAAGCCCTGCAACCCCCACGACAACCATCCCGATCAATAATTTGTAGTCTCCAAAATCGGCTTCGCTCAAGTGCACAACATGTCGCCACAAGAACCATAGGGTGGCAATACCCACGAACCAATAACTGCATAATTTTGAACGAGGAAAACGGATCAATGCCGAAGTGAAATTCGCTCTTTTGATGATCAAAAGAGCACCAAAAATAAAGAGTAAAAATCCGGTGCTTATGCTTGCCTGAAAAAGAGTCATGGATTGGAGGTTCTTAGAGGACTAAATCACCTGAAAGACTGGATGGGCCGATTTGAGTAATTCGGACCATCCTCATCTCGCCAATGAGAGATGAATTGCCCAAAAAATTTACTTTTCGAAAGCATGGGGTTCTTCCCATCAATTGCCCCCCACCCTTTCTTGCCTCGCCTTCAATGAGAACTTCGACTTCCTGATCCAGCATCTCTTGGTTGGATAAAAGAGATTGCTTTTCCAAGATTTTTAGAAGCTCCTGATTTCGACTTTCAAGGTCATCGTTTTCCACCTTCCCTTCCATCACAACAGAGGGTGTGCCCGACCGGTCACTGTACTTAAAAATAAATCCCATTTCGAAACCAGCCTCACTAAAGGCATCCTTGGTTAGATTAAAGTCTTCATCCGTTTCTCCGGGAAAGCCCACAATTACATCCGTGCTTATTCTCATGCCAGGGACTTGATTGCGCAGACTTTTCACAATACTTAGAAACTTTTCTATCCGGTAGGGCCGGTTCATTGCCTTAAGGATACGATTGGAACCGCTTTGCATAGGCAGATGAGCATACTTGCCCAGCTTGGGCAACCGCCCAAATGCTTCGATCAGATCTTTTCCATAAGCAATCGGATGAGGAGAAGTGAAACGAATACGCTTGATTCCAGGAACTTGATGTATCTCCTCCAGAAGCTGTACAAAGGGGGATATGCCATTGATTCGCTTAAACACTCCCCGTCCGTAGGCGTTAACAATTTGTCCGAGTAAAGTGACCTCTTTAACCCCGGTATTGGCAAGCCCCTCCACCTCTTGAAGAATTTCCCCCATCGGCCGATACCTCTCCGATCCTCTCGTTTTGGGAACGATACAGAAAGAGCAGTTCATATTGCAGCCCTGCATAATAGAGACAAAAGCGGTCGGATTAGTCCCCTTTTTTAAGTGGTGCCTAATCTCATTCTGAGACCCTGACTCCTCTTCTAATTCAAGAATGGAATGTCCCTTCGTCGCCCGGTCAAGCAGTTCGGGAAGGCGGTGAAACTTTTGGGTTCCCACCACGAGGCCAAGCCCCGGTAGCTCTTTTAGTAAGGATTCACCACGATTTTGAGCCATACATCCAAGAATACCTACAATGGGTTTATTTTTACTTTTCGACGATCTTCTTAGCACTCTTGAAGCTTTACCCAGAGCTTTCTGCTCTGCTTTTTCCCGAACGCTGCAGGTATTCAAAAGTACCACATCTGCATTTTCCTCTTGTTCAGTAATTTCGTGGCCCTGCTCGATAAGCTTGTATGCAACGGCTTCAGAATCTCTCTCGTTCATCTGGCAACCGTAAGTTTTAATGAAGACCCTGCTCATAAGAGAGAGTTAATTTATAGAGGTAAAAATTGCGGTCAATCGTGAACCCATTGTACCACATCTAATAATGAGGGAATTATCAGATCAGTAGCTTCAAGCAATCTCGTCTCGTTAGTGTGGCCTCCGCTGTAAAGCAAGGTCTGGCAACCAAGCAAGTTAGCTACCTCCAGATCATGTAACGTATCTCCTATCAAAAGTATCTCTATTGGATCCAACTCTATTTGAGAAAGATGGTTAACTGCACGCTCTCCTTTGCCACTAGCTTCTACATTGTTGGCTCCGTCAATCCATCTAATCCACGGATGAAGTTGATAAAACGAGACAAATGTCTCCACATCCTTTTGTGCACCCGCAGACAGAATGGATTGAGAAACTCCATTACTAGATAGAGTGCGAACCGCTTCAAAAGCGCCTTGGTTTAATTCACATTCTTCGAAACGATCGCGGTAGGTTTGGATAAAATCATCTGCTAATTTTTTATACTGATGTCCTGAAGATGGAAGATTCAAGGTCTTGTAGAATTGAGCAACCGGGAAGAAAAAGGTCTCCCTATACTGGTTTGCCGAAATTGGGGGAAGGCAATGGGCAGATAGCATTAAATTCAGAATGTCTACGCACAAATCAACATCGTTGACTAAAGTGCCGTTCCAATCCCAAATTACATGGCGAATCATTGAACTCATTTAATGATGATTACTCCTTTTCCTTTATGTACGAAAGAAAGTCATTTCTCATAGATATACTCAGTTCGGCAAAGGTTGATGGTTTTACAAGTTATCTAGGATTTCTCAGAGTTAACATATATTTTGGGGTGTTTGCCCTGATGCGAATATTGGGTGTTATAATTATAATCGGTCAAGAAATAGAAAATGGATCACCGAAAAAACTTGAGAAAGTTGTTCGCAAAAGGAAAAACATACTCGCCAAGAATCATTTTCAGAGTTCTAGTTTTCTTTCGACTTGTGAAAATCTTGGTTTACTCAAAATCAAATTCAAATCCCTTGCGTAAGTTATTATTGATACCAAGTTAAACCCCCCTCTCTTTTTTTAAACATGGCCAAAACATCTCCCAAAACATCCAATAAATCAACCTCCGAGCTTGAACTCGCACTCCAAAGCATCAACAAGAAGTTTGGCGAGGGTGCATTGATGAAGCTAGGTGATGCCACCAAGATGAATGTCTCCGTTATCTCCTCTGGTTCCCTTGCGATTGACTTGGCTCTTGGAGTTGGTGGGCTTCCTCGAGGGAGAATTGTTGAAATATATGGTCCTGAGTCATCAGGTAAAACTACCTTTTGCTTGAGCGTAATTGCTGAAGCACAAAGAAGGGGAGGAAATGCAGTATTTGTTGATGTAGAACATGCCCTCGATCCTAGATATGCCAAGATTGTAGGCGTCGATTTAGATAATCTAATGGTATCCCAACCCGAAAGCGGTGAGGATGCCCTAAATATTACCGAGACCTTGATCCGATCCGGAGCCATAGATGTTATCGTTGTCGATTCGGTGGCCGCACTTGTTTCCCGACAGGAGCTGGATGGGCAAATGGGGGACACGACCGTTGGATTGCAGGCAAGAATGATGAGTCAAGCCATGCGTCGCCTCACCGCTGCCATATCCAAGACCAATTGCGTTTGTATATTCACCAATCAAATAAGGGAAAAAATTGGAGTAATGTTTGGCAGTCCAGAAACCACCCCAGGCGGAAGAGCACTAAAATTTTTCTGTTCAGTGCGGATGGACATAAGAAGAATTGGTCAGATCAAAGAAGCCAATGGTACAGTTACCGGTTCTCGTACCCGTTTAAAAATTGTGAAGAACAAAGTGGCTCCTCCTTTTACCGCTTGCGAGTTTGATATCATGTACAATGAGGGGATTTCAAAGACCGGTTCTGTTATAGATCTGGGCATCGATCACCAAATTCTCGCAAAAAAAGGTGCGTGGATTTCCTATGAGGGTAATCTCGTGGGCCAAGGAAGGGAAGCCGCCAAGCAGGCTTTGGCTGAGAATCCGGAGTTACTTGAGCAAATCACATCAGCAATCATGGAAAAGGTTCAGGTATCCGTTGGTTCCGTGCTCGCTCAGGGTGACTCTTCTGACGAGGATTAATCTTATAAATCCGCCCTACCCTGCCCTGATGGGATGGATACAATTATTGCACAAGCGACACCTCCCGGAGAATCTGCGATAGGAATTATTCGCGTTAGTGGTGATCTTGCTGATAAGATCGCGAAAGTTCTCTGCAACAAAAACAAGATTCAACCAAGAGATGCCACCCTAACCAAGTACCGAAATCAGACTGGCGATCTAATCGATCAGGTGCTCATTACTTATTTTGAGACTGGTAAATCCTACACTGGAGAAAAATCATTTGAAGTTTCCTATCATGGAAATCCACTGATCGCCGAACTTATCTGCAAGGATTTACTTGACCGTGGTTGCCGTATGGCAGAACCGGGCGAATTTACTAAACGAGCCTTTCTCAACGGGAAGATTGACCTCTCTCAAGCTGAGTCAGTAGCTCAGGTAATTGCCGCGAAAAATGAACATTCTCTAGCACTTGCACAACGTAATTTAAAAGGTGAGCTGTCTAAAAAACTGAACCTTATTCAAGAATCTATTATGGAATTACAGGCATCACAGGAAGCCCATATTGATTTTCCAGAAGATGGTCTGGGTGAAGAGGATTCAGTCAAGACTCAGGAGCATACTCATCAGATAATCAATGAGCTTAAAGAGCTGCTTGACCAGGCACATCGAACCAAATTTCTGCTCAAGAATATTCGCGTAGTTCTAGTAGGTCACCCTAATGTAGGCAAAAGCAGCTTATTCAATGCCTTAGCGGGCAAAAACAGAGCACTTATTCATGCTCAGGCAGGAACAACCAGAGATTATCTTGAAACTGAAATCAAACTAGGAAATACATGGATTACATTAGTCGATACAGCCGGTGTACATGAGGCAAAAGATGAAATTGAGATGGCCGGAATAGATCTGACCAAAGAACAGGCTGATCAGGCAGATATTCTTATCTGGGTCATAGATAATTCAGCACCCCACCCTACCCTCCTCCCTGATGAATTTACAACTTACATTCAAAAAAAACCAACGCTTCTAGTTAGGAATAAAAAAGATCTTGGGAATAGTGGGTGGAAACCAGATAAAAATTTGCATTTACCCGAGATTCACCTGAGTTTGAAAAATTCGAATGATATATCAGCAATAGAAA
>Ga0181566_10000738_pt1 | contig 26149 bp, 22 predicted proteins | sample 101ome_15_FD_133762 | JGI IMG/M metagenome (GOLD analysis project Ga0181566, IMG submission 133762) | Coastal salt marsh microbial communities from the Groves Creek Marsh, Skidaway Island, Georgia - 101402AT metaG (megahit assembly) | ecosystem: Environmental > Aquatic > Marine > Intertidal...
ATATTAAATCTCTTTCCTGTATCTGCCATTTTCTTGATCCAATCTACCAAATTATCTAATTGGTTGAGAATCTCTTTCACTGATTCTGTACTTTGAAAGTATTGAGCTTGGTAATAAAACTCAATCTGTTTTAATGTACTTTTTATTGAATCCAGATGCCAAATTTCATTGGCATTTGTTTCTAAATATATTTTTTGAAGATGTGGAATTTGTTCTTGCCAAGTTGATGGTAATTTGATATCCTCAAACGTTAGGTTCCGAAACAATTCATTGCCTAAAATTGACTTATTCCAATACATCATTTTAAACCTAGCAAGAGAGGGAAAGAAGAAATGATAAAAAATTGGAATGTCCTCTGCAGCGTAATTAATAATTGCATTATCCTTCTGCCTAATCCATTGGATATCCATAAAAAGCACGCGTAAATAGTCAGAAAAACTGTTCTCATTATTGCTGAGGGGATTCATTCTAAATGAAACGGTTTTTGCATTTAGCGACCCACCCATTAAGTCTGGAAGATTATAATGGTCACTTATGGCAATTGCCTCATCAATTGTAAATGCAGTTTCACATCTCAACCTTCTGTATGCACTATCTGCCGAGATATCGAGAAAATCCGCGAGTTCTTCCGCTAAATTGATTTTTGGGGAAATTGAATTCCTTAATTTCTCTATTAGTTGCCTCTGAAACTCCATCTATTCAAGCAATTTTTAGCAATTTACGGAAAAGCACTAAAAGTATTTTTACAATTACGGATTTACCCTAATCACAAAACAGGGAATACTCACAAATTTGCATCAACCAAAACAAAAAATTATGAAAAAATTATTGTTAACCGTTTTTAGCTTAATTAATGTTAGTACTGTTTTATTATCACAAAACACTACGGAAAAAAAGCCAACCGTCGCAATTGTAGATTTTGATACCCGAGGTTATAATATTAATCATACCGAGGTTATACAATATACAATTAACGAATTAATTAGAGTAGACAAATATGAAATCATCGACAAATACGATGTTGAATATTTCGTAAATAGAGACAGCTTAAATGTAAAGAATTGCTTTTCGAAAATTTGTTTATCTGAAATTGGTAAAAAACTAAATGCAGATAAAATGTTTACAGGGAGTATTTCTAAGTTAGGAGATAAAGTTATTGTGACTCTAAGAATTCTAGATGTAAAAACACAAAGCTTTGAAGATGTACATATTAAAGAGTTCCTTGTAATTCCAGGGAGTGAATTTCCTATGTTACGTGTTTGTATGAATGAAATGTTTGGATTACCAAATCAAAGTGACCTAGTAAGTAAGCTTACGCAAAAAACTGAATTCGACAATAGTATTAACAATCCTTATGCATTACGGTTAAGAGCTGATGGACCGCGTATGGGTGTTACTTATGCAACTGGATATTTAAGCGATGTTTTACAAAAACCGTTAAATAAAGGTGGATATGATGGAGTGCCTTATATGTTTCAATTTGGTTATCAATTTGAAAAACAATACTTGAACGAAGGTAATTTCCAAGCATTATTTGAATTCATCCCGATGATAACAGGACTAGATCAAGGTCAATTTATACCAAGTATTACTTTTTTAAACGGGATAAGAAACAATACTAATGGTTGGGAATTTGCTTTTGGACCAACACTTTCACTTTCTCGAAAATCAAATGGCTATTTCAATGATAAAAATGAATTTATTGTAAATGCAAGCGGTAATATAACCTTGGAAGAAGAAGCTGCAGCATTAAATAAACCCATTCAAGAATTACCAGATAGCAGAGGAACTGAGTCTATAAGTTATGGGTTTTTATTTGCCGCAGGTAAAACCATTAAATCCGGGAAACTAAATCTTCCGATAAACATTTACGTAGTTCCAGGTAAATCTGGTGTAAGGTTTGGACTTTCATTGGGCTGGAACGGAAAATCCCGCTATGAATCTCCTAAAAGCAAGTAATTTTTAAGCTTTCTTGATCTCTTCCATTATTTGACCGTCAGATAGGACTATCTGGCGGTCTGCTATTTGTGGCAGCTCTTGATTGTGGGTAACAATTACAAAGGTCAATCCAAAATCATCTCTTAGCTTAAGGAACATATCATGAACGAGACGGGCATTTTTTGAATCCAGATTTCCGCTTGGCTCATCGGCAAGAATTACTTTAGGATTAGTACTTAAGGCTCGTCCGATAGCAATACGTTGCTGTTCACCTCCAGACAGTTCAGTAGATTTATGAGTTTTACGAGACTCTAATCCAAGGTATTGAAGCAAATACCTAGCCCTAGCTGCACATTCCTTTTTAGGTTTACCCGCGATCATCATTGGAAGCATAATATTCTCAATTGCCGTTAATTCTGGAATTAATTGGTGAAATTGGAATACAAAACCTATTTGGGTATTACGAAATTCGCTTAATTCTTTTGGTTTAAACTCGAAAACATTACGGTCTGAATAATAAACCTCACCCGAATCTGGCTTATCTAAGGTACCCAAAATATGCAATAAGGTACTTTTGCCCGCACCAGATTCTCCAGTGATGCAAATAATTTCCTTTTCTTCGATGTCTAAACTTATACCCTTTAAAACGGGTAGAGAGCCATAGGATTTATATATATTACTTGAAGAAATCACTTAAAATCGTAAATTAATTAAAATAATGGTTCCAAAGTTAGTTATTTTCGCAGCGGATTTAGAAACATATTCCTTTCAAGATTATGAACATTCATGAATATCAGGCCAAGGAGATTTTAAAAAAGTACGGTGTAGCTGTTCAAAACGGCTATGTGGCAGAGACTCCTGAAGCAGCAAAAGAGGCCGCTGACAAAGTTAAAAGTGAATTCGGTAGCGATTGGTCCGTAGTAAAAGCCCAGATTCATGCGGGTGGACGCGGAAAAGGTAAAATTCGCGGTACGGAACAACGGGGAGTACAGGTTGCAAAATCACCAGAAGGAGCTGCCGAAATTGCAAAAAACCTATTGGGAGGAACCTTGGTTACCATCCAAACGGGTGAGCAGGGAAAGGTAGTGAATAAGGTGTATGTTGCTCAAGATGTTTTCTATCCGGGCCCAAACGAGCCAGAAGAATATTACATGAGTGTATTGCTAGATCGCGCTAAAAAACAAAATGTAATTATTTACACAACTGAAGGTGGAATGGATATTGAGGAAGTTGCTGAGTCAAATCCAGAGAAAATTCACAAAGAGTGGATTGAACCCGGTATTGGTTTACAAGCCTTCCAAGCACGTAAAATCGCCTTCAATCTTGGCCTTGAAGGAACAGCGTTTAAAGAGATGGTGAAGTTCGTTAGTGCACTTTACAAAGCCTATGAAGAAACTGATTCAGCGATGTTTGAAATTAACCCAGTTTTAAAAACCTCAGACGATAAAATTATTGCTGTTGATGCAAAAGTTAATTTAGATGACAATGCACTTTATCGCCATAAAGACTTCCTAGAATTACGTGATTTGGCCGAGGAAGATCCAACAGAGGTTGAGGCTGGAAAATATAGCTTGAATTATGTAAAACTTGATGGTAATGTTGGTTGTATGGTAAACGGTGCAGGATTAGCAATGGCCACAATGGATATAATTAAATTAAGTGGTGGAGAACCTGCAAATTTCTTAGATGTGGGAGGTACCGCAAATGCCGAAACCGTTGAAGCTGGTTTCCGTATCATTATGAGTGACCCTAATGTTAAAGCCATTTTAATCAATATTTTTGGTGGAATTGTTCGTTGCGATCGAGTTGCAAATGGTGTTGTTGAAGCTTACAAGAAAATTGGAGACGTGAAGATCCCAATAATTGTAAGACTTCAGGGAACCAACGCAGAAGAGGCAAAAAGGATTATTGATGGGAGTGGATTAAAAGTATATTCTGCCATTGCCCTAAAAGAGGCAGCGGAATTAGTAGAGAAACTCCTAAAGGAAGATAATTAATATAATTCTGATTATGTATAATTAAAAGGCCACAATTGTGGCCTTTTTTGATTGCTAAAACGTAAAAACCGAAATTTGTAGTATGTCTTTGACTGGCGCTCTTTTTGCAGTAATGAGTATAACCACCCATTATGGCGATAATAATCCAAACAAAACGGACACAAGTTTATTCCCAGATGAAAAGGTTTGGACGTATGGCGCTGACTTTAAACTAAATTTTTCATTGGCCAATGCTTCACCCAATTGGAGTGGCGGTTCTGGAAACAATATCACCATAACAGGTCTTGTAAATGCAAATGCCAATTTAAGATGGAAGCAATTAACTTGGGATAATTTGCTTAAAGCAAACGTAGGTGTAATCTCAAACCGCCAAGAAGATATAAACGGACAGACATTCTTGAGTTCAAGAAAAAATGTAGATAATCTATTTATCGATAGCAAATTAGGTATGGATTTTGATGAATACCCTACCTTATCGATGTATGGTGGTTTAAACTTTCAAACACAGTTACTGCCTGGTTATTCCTATACTAAAGATTCATTAGGAAGAGACGTTGCAAAGTTAAATACCAGTTTTCTAAGCCAGGGACAGACGCAATTTGCACTTGGAACGGAGAATAAGTTTTACCGAAACTATTTTTTACGTTTAGGATATATTACCCTGAAGCAAACTTATGTAATTAACCAAGAATTATACGATTTAAGAAATCAAGAAATAATTGCGAGAGTTTCAAGAGGTGCTTATATCGATAATGAATTTGGAATGCAAATACAAATGGGTGGAACTGAAAACTTTGGGAAAGAGGATATGTTCACTGCTAAATTCAATTACCTTGGATTTTTGCCCTACCAAACAGCTGAACCTATTTTAGATAGTCGTATTGATTTGGGCTTAAGCGCTCGGATAACTAAATATTTAAGTTTGAACTATAATTTAATCGCTATTTTCGATAAAGACCTAGTACCGACCGGCACTAATGCATGGCAAAACTCTTGGGTATTTGGAGTGGCCTATGGGTATCATTTATAGTATTATGATACTGCCTGAATTTCGTTGGTCGTATTAAAGGCTATATCAGGATATTTGTCAATGGCTGTTCTGAGAATAAATGCAGTTTCTGCAAGAAAAACTGGCTTGTCGTCCTTATCGTAAGCAATATTATTTTGACGGTATTTCATAAAGTCATCAATTTGATCTTTGGGACCAATCATCCAGCAGGCTTTATGTATTGCTCTAGGTTCAAATTTACATTTTGCTCCGTATTCATTCTCTAAACGATATTGCAACACTTCAAACTGAAGTTCACCAACTGTTCCAACAAACTTCCTACTTCCTGGTTCTTGGGTAAATAAACTGGCAAGCCCTTCATCCGTTAATTGCTGTATCCCTTTTTCTAATTGCTTACTTTTCATTGGATCAAGATTAATTAGCTCACGGAAAATTTCTGGTGAAAAACTAGGAATTCCCTTAAAAATCATTTTTTCACCTTCTGTGAGAGTATCTCCAATTTTAAAATTACCTGTATCATATAAACCCACTACATCTCCTGCATAAGCAGCTTCCATTACCTCTTTATAATCAGCTAAAAATGTGTAAGGATTAGAGAATTTGACCTGCTTTTCTAACCTTGTGTGTTTATACCCTTTATTTCGCTCAAACTTCCCGCTACATACACGTAAAAAAGCAATCCTATCTCTATGTCGAGGGTCTAAATTAGCATGTATCTTAAAAATAAACCCAGAAAATTTAGATTCAGTAGGCTCCACATCACGAACATCTGTAGATCTAGATAGAGGGTTAGGAGCAATATCAACAAAAGTATCAAGCAATTCTTGAATACCGAAGTTGTTCAAAGCGGAACCAAAAAAAACGGGTGCCACATCTGCAGATAAATAACTATCACTATCCATTTCTCCGTAAACTCCTTCAATTAACTCAACGTCTTCTCTTAATTTATCCGCATTCTTCTCTCCAACTAAGTCATTTAATCGTTCATCCTCCACACCATTTACCTGTACTACATCGTCGGCCTTTTTTGTTTTATTACTCTCAAAAAGATTAAGTGATTTACTCGGTAATAAATAAACACCCTTAAAATCTCTTCCCCCATTAATAGGCCAACTCATAGGATGTACTTGAATGTTTAATTCATTTTCTAATTCGTCTAACAGATCAAATGGATCTTTACCATCTCTGTCCATTTTGTTAATAAACACAATTACTGGAGTATTTCTCATCCTACAAACCTCCATTAAACGTCGTGTTTGATCCTCTACCCCTTTTACACAATCTATTACAAGAATTACACTATCTACAGCAGTTAATGTCCTATAGGTATCCTCAGCAAAATCCTTGTGACCAGGAGTATCAAGGATATTTACCCACTTCCCTTTATATGGGAAAGTCATAACCGAGGTCGCCACAGAAATACCCCTTTGTTTTTCAATTTCCATAAAGTCTGAAGCAGCTGTTTTGGTAATTTTATTTGATTTCACCGCCCCTGCCGTTTGAATTTGGCCACCAAAAAGTAGAAATTTCTCTGTCAAAGTTGTTTTACCCGCATCGGGGTGAGAAATAATAGCAAAAGTCTTTCTTTGGGATATTTCCGATTCGTACATAAACTAGATTGCAAAGTTACAATGATTCAATAGCTATTCTATACTAAAGGTCATCAATTTTTTGTAGCTTGCCATCATGGAGAAAATCCTTCTTATGTCCATTGGTAGTCGTGGAGATATGGAGCCTTTCCTTGCTAAAGGCGAAGAACTTAAATCTATGGGACACCACATAGGATTTTGCCTGCCTAAACAATTTGAGAATTTAGCTAAAGAAGTAGAGGACACATTTTTCCCGATGGATCCTTCATTTGTGGAATTGCTAGAAAGTCCAGAGGTTAAAATGATAATGGGTCAAGTTGGTAGTGGTCTAGTTAGAATAAGAGCACTTTTTAAATTAATAAAATCCACAAAAAAGATACAACAACAATTAATTATTGATCAACATGAAGCAGTAAAAAGCTTTCAACCTACTAAAATCATATTCCATATCAAGTGTATTTATCCCGTAATTTGGGCGATAACTACAAAAAACCACGCGGAATTGCTCTCTCCTATGCCAGGTTTATTACATGCATTAGACGACGAGCCTCATGTTGGTTTCGGAAAACCACGGGGGAAATGGTGGAACAGATTCACTTATTGGTTAGCCGATAGGGCATTAATCTCACAGTCCATTTTGGGATATGGTAAATCATTCTTGAATAAAAATAACATCACGCTCAGTTACAAAAAGTTAAAGTCATTTCTACATAACGAATTACCTACTGAATATGCTGTTTCTCAAAGGATTTTCAAGCGACCAAATGACTGGCCATCACATGTAAAAATCACAAATTTTAGAGAGAGAAATAAAACAAAAAACTATAAGCCAAGTAAAGCGTTAGAAAGTTTTCTATCAGCTCATCCCTACCCCTTATTCATCAGTTTTGGTAGTATGATTAACTCCAAACCAAAACAAATAGGTAAGGATATTTTGAAGGTATCTCAGCAATTAGATTTTCCGATTATTATTAACTCTTCTTGGGGAGGAATTGAAATTGAAGGACCAGCCCCTTCAAACGTCTGCATTGTAAATGATGTTCCATACGATTATTTATTTCCAAAAATTAAAGCAGGTATTCATCACGGAGGTTCAGGAACAACACACAGTTTATTAAGGTGCAATAAACCTCAAGCCATTATCCCTCATATTGGAGATCAGTTTTATTGGAACAGGGCCATTAAAAAGCATGGTTTAGGTATTAGTGGATTTCCTATTAAAAAATGGGACATCAATAGGTTTGAACAACTCGTGAAAGAGTTGTTAAATTTTAAAATTACAGATAATTAAAAAGGAATACATAGGGTCAATATGGGTTATTATCCCGACCTTTGCGCAATTTTTAATTGGAATATGACCTCATTGCGCAACATCGCTATCATTGCACACGTTGACCACGGAAAGACTACCTTGGTTGATAAAATGCTTCACCAAGCCAAACTATTTCGTGATAATCAAGAAGTTGGAGAGTTAATTCTCGATAACAATGATCTAGAAAAAGAACGTGGGATTACTATTTTGGCAAAAAATGTAAGTATCAATTGGAAGGGTACTAAAATTAATATCATTGACACTCCAGGTCACGCTGATTTTGGTGGCGAGGTTGAACGTGTATTAAATATGGCTGATGGTGTATTACTGTTGGTAGATGCTTTCGAGGGGCCAATGCCTCAAACACGTTTTGTATTGCAAAAAGCCTTAGGACTGGGTAAAACTCCGATTGTTGTTATCAACAAAGTAGATAAACCAAACTGTGATCCTGATAAAACACACGATGACATTTTTGACTTATTCTTCAATTTAGGAGCAAATGAAGAACAACTAGACTTCAAAACTATTTTTGGTTCTGGAAAAAACGGTTGGTTTGGTCCAGACTATAAAAATCCAACATCAGATTTGACCTACTTGATGGATACTATTTTAGAAGTAATTCCAGAACCCAAAGTTGAATCGGGAAGTAATCAATTACAAGTAACGAGCCTTGACTATTCGTCATTTACGGGTAGAATTGCTATTGGCCGTTTAACTAGAGGACACCTTAAAGAGAACATGCAAGTTTCCTTGGTTAAACGTAATGGAAAAGTTGAAAAACATCGAATTAAAGAACTATATACTTTTACTGGATTAGGTAAGGCTAAAGTATCTGAAGTACAAGCCGGTGACATTTGTGCAATTACAGGTCTTGAGAATTTTGAGATTGGAGATTGTGTTTGTGATATAGAAAACCCTGAAGCACTTCCGACCTTAAAAATTGACGAGCCAACAATGAGTATGTTATTCGCTATCAATAATTCTCCATTCTTTGGAAAAGAGGGTAAACATGTTACTTCTCAGAAGATTCGTGAGCGATTAATGAAAGAGATGGAAAAGAATTTGGCTTTAAGAGTAGAAGAAACAAATTCAGCCGATCAATTCTTGGTTTACGGAAGAGGAATAATGCATTTGGGGGTATTAGTTGAAACGATGCGTAGGGAAGGTTTTGAATTACAAGTAGGACAGCCTAGAGTTTTAGTAAAGGAAATTGATGGCAAAAAATGTGAACCAATTGAAGTTTTAACTGTTGATGTTCCTGAAACTTTTAGTGGAAAGGTGATTGAATATGTATCTCAGCGTAAAGGTGAAATGCTTAGTATGACTCCCAAAGGGGACATGGTTAGATTAGAATTTGAAGTACCTTCAAGAGGATTACTTGGCCTGCGTAATAACCTTTTAACCGCTACTCAGGGAGAAGCAATTATGGCTCATAGATTTAAAGAATATGAAGAATGGCGCGGTGATATGCCAAGTAGAATTAATGGGGTTTTGATTTCAAAGGAGAAAGGAACAGCTACTCCATATTCTATGGATAAACTAAAAGATCGGGGTAACTATTTCATTCATCCTAACGTAGAAATTTATACGGGTCAAATTGTAGGAGAACACATTAAACCTGGAGATTTAGTGTTAAACCTTTGCACTGCAAAACAAATGACCAATTTTCGAGCTGCTGGCAAGGACGACAATTCGGTTTTAGCACCGCCAAGAGAATTTACGTTAGAAGAAGCTATGGAATACATTCAATCAGATGAATATGTGGAGGTAACTCCTGAGAACATTCGATTAAGAAAAATATTATTGGATGAGAACGAAAGAAAGAGAGCCGGCAATAAAGCGGCGTCTGCATAAAAACTAAAATCCATAAAAAAAGGGCCAAGCTTGGCCCTTTTTTATTCATAATTAAATGGTTTATAGCTTAAAGGGTCCTGTACAGGGGTCAGCATCTAATCCTAGAGCCTGAGAAACACTATACGCTTTACTTCCTACAATAAAGAACAATTGTGTTACATCAACAGTTTCTTTAATTGGCTTACTGTTAATATCTGTACCTTCAATCATTAGTTGGTATTGACCTTCTATGTTCGTAGGTTCTGTGTGTACCCATGAAATGAATACTTTGGTAAGTTTAGAATCATCACAACATGCACAAAAAAGAATAACTTCCTGCTGTTCTTCTAAAAATTCTACAGCATTTTCAGCGTCTGCTTTTGCAAGCGTTGGAACCCCATCCGCCTTAAGTGCAGCAAAGCAAAAAAGAGTTAATAATAAAAATGTAAATTTTCTCATGGTATAGTTTATTTTATTTTCAATAATAAGCAAACAGAAGCAATAGTTATTGAAAATATTTGTTTGAAGGTAAAAGAATTTATAATAATTCGAAATATTGTTTAATGATGTTCTGAAGAATTCCATTGTATCATTATGCTGTTGAATAGGTACGTAAAAAATGAGTATCTTCGCAGCAAAATCAATTCATCATGAAATTTGACATTGTAGTAATAGGTAGTGGTCCTGGCGGTTATGTTGCTGCGATCCGCGCCTCTCAATTAGGTAAAAAAGTTGCCATCATAGAAAAAGAAAGTCTAGGTGGAATTTGTTTAAACTGGGGATGCATCCCAACCAAGGCATTATTAAAGAGTGCTCAAGTTTTTGATTACATTAATCACGCTAATGATTTTGGCATCACCGTAAAGGAGGCTAAATCTGATTTCGACGGAATGATTAAACGAAGTCGTGGGGTGGCAGAAGGCATGAGTAAAGGAATTGCTTTCTTGATGAAAAAAAATAAAATTGAAGTTATTAATGGTTACGGAAAGTTAGCTGGAAAAGGTAAAATATCAGTGACTGACGAAGCTGGTAAGATTTCAACAGTAGAAGCAGAAAATATCATATTAGCAACTGGAGCTCGGAGCCGTGAGTTGCCAAATATCCCTATTGATGGGAAACATGTTGTTGGATACCGACAAGCAATGGTATTACCAAAGCAACCTAAAGAATTAGTGGTCATTGGTAGTGGTGCTATCGGTATGGAATTTGCTTATTTCTATCATACGATTGGAACTAAGGTGACTATTGTAGAATTCATGGATCGTATCCTTCCAGTAGAAGATGAGGAAGTTTCAAAAGCAATGCTGATGAATTACAAGAAAAATGGAATTGAAATTTTAACTTCTTCAAGCGTTGAAAAGGTAGATGTAAAGAAAAATCGCTGTACTGTTACAATTAAGACTGCGAAAGGTGAAGAAACTCGTGACTGTGATATAGTATTGAGTGCTGCAGGTGTACAAACCAATTTAGAAAATCTTGGTCTCGAAGAGATGGGAATTAAAACAGATAAGGGAAAAGTTATTGTTGATGAATTCTACAAAACTTCAGCGCCTGGCGTATATGCGATTGGTGACATTGTTCCTGGCCCTGCATTAGCTCACGTAGCTTCAGCCGAGGGAATTATTTGTGTAGAAGCAATTTGTGGTCATCACCCGCAACCTCTAAACTATGGGAATATCCCTGGATGTACTTATACTCATCCGGAAGTTGCCTCTGTAGGGATGACTGAGAAGCAAGCAAAAGATAAAGGTATCGACATTAGAGTAGGTAAATTCCCATTTGCTGCTAGTGGAAAAGCAAGTGCATCAGGCCATAAAGATGGGTTTGTGAAAGTGATTTTCGATAAGAAATATGGAGAATGGCTTGGTTGTCATATGATGGGAGAAGGTGTTACCGATATGATCGCTGAGGCGGTAGTAGCAAGAAATTTAGAAACTACTGGTATGGAAGTATTAAAATCAGTGCATCCACACCCTACTATGAGTGAAGCAGTTATGGAAGCTGTAGCACAGGCATATGATGAGTGTATTCATCTTTAAACTATTAAATTAAAACATATACAAAAACCCCATTCTACGGGGTTTTTGTGTTTAATAAAATGATTCAAACATTTACATTTAATCCACTTGGCGAGAATACTCACGTAATTTGGTGTGATCAAACATTAAAAGCTGCAATTATCGATGCGGGAATGTACGACAGGAATGAATGTGAAGTAATAAAAAATTTCCTAAATGAAAATAAGTTGGAATTAATTCTGTTATTAGGAACTCACGCACACATTGATCATATTTTTGGCAATTGGTGGATTAGACAAGAATATCCGGATGTCCCGTATTATCTCCACCGAGATGATATTCCGATGATTGAGAGAAGTGAAACAATGGCAGCGATTTGGAATTTAAACTATACCCCATCGATGTCACCAGATAATTTTTTAAACCATGGTGATCAGATTTCTTTAGGAAAAATGCAGTTAGATGTTCGCTTTGTTCCGGGGCATGCTCCGGGTCATGTTATTTTTATTAATACTTCAGAAAATTGGGCAATCGTAGGTGATACAGTTTTCCAAGGAAGTATTGGAAGAACTGATCTTCCCGGTGGAAATCACGAATTATTATTAAATAAAATACAAAGTGAGATTTTTACACTACCTGAAAACATGGTTTTACTTCCCGGTCATGGTCCAAAAACCACGGTAACACACGAAAAAAGCCACAACCCTTTTTTTAATTCTTAAATTTAAATGCTCGGAGAAAAACTACTACTATTAGCTCAACAATTTGCCAAGAACGGTATATTAAATTGGGTAGTTTCTCCTGGATCAAGAAATGCACCAATTGTTGCAGCATTAATTAAAGAAGGTAGTTTTAAGCTGTATTCTTCCCCTGACGAAAGATCGGCTGCTTTTACCGCAATGGGAATGGCAATTTCTACTCAACAGCCAGCAGCATTTTTATGTACTAGCGGCTCGGCATTATCCAATGCATTTCCAGCAGTTTTAGAATCTTACTATTCGCGAATCCCACTGGTAATTGTCTCGGCCGACAGGCCCGAAGAACTTATCGATCAATGGGAGGGTCAAACTATTCGCCAAGTTAACTTCTTTGGTGATTATGCAAGATCTTTTGTTCATATAAATGCTCGAATGGATGATAAAGATTTAGTGACAGATAAAATTAGTAAAAGTATTAATAAATCTTACAATCCAATTGGAGGGCCAGTCCACATTAATATTGCATTATCTGAACCAATTTATGAAGGATTAAAATCAAACTCTTTTCAGCCAATTAAAAATAGAACTGAATCTACCCAACCTAAAAATGATAATTTATCAAAATCATTTAAATTCCCTTTTGAAATACACTCCAATACTAAAGTTGCACTAATTATTGGGCAAGGTTTAACAAATACAGGTATCCTGAAACATTTAGCTGCTCTTTCAAGCTCAATTCCGGTATTTACCGATGTAACAAGCGGTTACGCTGAGATTGGGTTATCTAATTGGGATTGGGCTTTATTGAAACGCAACATTCCTGAAAAACTAAAGCCTGATTTAATAATAACCATGGGAATGGGCATTATTTCAAAACCTTTAAAACTGGAACTTCGAAAATGGAAGCCCAAACACATTCACATTTCAAAAATAGCAGAAACAGCAAATCCATTTCAAACTAATCCTTTACGATTAATTTGCGATGAAGTTAAATATCTTCAGGAATTAAATGATAAATTAAGCACTGAACTTTCTAAAGATTATCTCGATAAATGGAAATCTTTTATAGATACTCAAGCATTAAGTCCAAAAAACTTACCACTACCCTATAATTTAGAATTGGAACTAGTCCAGCAACTCATCCAATCATCAAACGAAAAGCACCATTTACATTTTGGTAATTCAATGAGTGTAAGATATGCAAGTTGGAGTAAAAAGAGTGAAACCCGAATATTCTCAAATAGAGGGGTCAGTGGAATTGATGGTTGCGTAAGCTCAGCATTAGGTGATGCGTTGTCTAATCCAAAGAAAATGATTATCGCCATTGTGGGTGATATAACTACATTATATGATTCTAACGCATTTTGGGGTAAATGGCCTCATAATTTCCATTTAGTAATTTTAAATAACAAAGGTGGTGCAATTTTTGATTGGATCGAAGGTCCTAATAACTTAAAAGAGTTAAGATCCTTTATTCATACTCCACATGATAAGCCATTAAAACATCTAGCCGAACTTCATACTAAGTCGTTCAAAACTTTTAATTTAAAAGTAGATCAAGTTACATTGGATGAGATTATTCAAAGCCAAGTTTCTGAAATAATAACTCAATAACGCCCTCTATCAATATCTCTTTTTATATCTTTTTCTTTTAAATCCTCCCTTTTATCAAAAGTTTTCTTTCCCTGACCCAGTCCAATTTCAATTTTGAAAATCCCTCTTTCATTTTCAAAAAGCCGAACTGGGAAAACTGTATATCCTTTTGATTTTATGCGGGAATCAATTCTTTGAATTTCCCTCTTATTAAGTAATAGTTTCCTATTTCGCATAGGTTCATGTGCATTGTAGCTACTTTGTTTCCATTCAGAAATATGCACGTTCATTAACCATAATTCACCGTCTTGCATTCGGCAATAACCATCACCCATGTTCATCGCATGATTACGTATAGACTTTACTTCTGGACCTAAAAGCTGAACACCTGCTTCAAATTTTTCCTCAATATGAAAATTGAAATTAGCCTTTCTGTTTACAATTTCAACTTTTTGAACTGATGTTTTCTTGCTCACCTCGCAAAGATAGTTACTTTATTAACTCGCTTATTCACTAGAATAATTTCTGGGTGTTATTTCCTGAATCTTTTCTTTTGTTAAAATCATCTGACCTTGTTCTCCCTCTGCTATTAACCTATCTCCTACCCAAGCCTTCCATTCACAGTCTATTCGTTTCCCTTCCAGTAGTTTTATAATTGCCTCTATTCGAACTGTTTCTCCTAGTAATGCAGGCGATTTGTGTTTAATATTTAAAAATGTTCCAATCCCCTCCTCATGCTTTTCTTTCATTTGTAATACAAATTGACGACAAGTCCATTCAGCATCACGACCTAATGAGAACGTAGAATAAAAAGGATGGACCACTTTACCATCAAATTGAGCCAAATCTTCTTTCGTTACAGAAAAGGTTAATTCAAATTTATCTCCTAAATGATAGACCTCTTTCACACAACCAAAATAGCAGTATTTAATTAGTCGTCAAAATTAAAATATCGCTTAGACAGTAATAATGATTACGAGAAGAATTTAAATGTTCTCTAATATTTCTTTTGGTTGAATCTCTAAATGTGAAATATCGAGAGTTGCCTCCCCATTTTTCACAATTATTATTTGCGGTGATTCATGATATACTGATAATTTTTCAGCTATATAATTTGAAACATCTCGATACTGAATCAAATCTAAAAAGTAGAAATCAGTAATCTTTGATTCGTCTTCATTTATTTTAACTATTCTATTCCACGCCATACTGCTAATACTGCAGCGCGTTGAATGTTTAAAAAAGACAATTGGATGTTGATGAGAAGCCTCAACGGCTAGATCAACCTCTGCGATACTAGTAAGAGTTTTCCAACCCTTCATATATTATTTGTTTACAGTGGTAGTCTTCTCCCCAAAATCAGGGCAGCGAACTTTCTTCTGACTTCCACATGCACTAAATAATAATGTGGTGATACCGATGATTGCGATTAATTTTGTGATCTTCATGGATTCCGAAATTATTTACAAAGTAAACGTATTAGATAGCAATTCAATTGCCCTCGGTGAAATAATTTCAAACAAAAAGGTTAAAGAACCCAATTCCATCGGTGAATATCAAAAAAACTACGGTGAATTTGCGCCTTTTGCACGTGAGCAGTTTAAACTTCGCGGTAAATCATGGAAGAAATTACCCGTTCACTCGGAGAACGGATGTTTGTTTTTACAGCGTGCTTTTGAGCAATGTACGTCCGAGGTTGTTGCACAATGGAAGGCCGAAGAATTCACTTCAAAAAAAATGTTAAACCTCACAGGAGGATTAGGAATAGACGATTGGGCATGGGCTAAAACAGGATGTGATGTTATGAGTATTGAAATCGATCCAATACTGAATCATATTTCTCGATTAAACTTCCAAAAACTAGGGGTTAAAGTTGATCGAATCGATGGTGATACGCACTCGCTAATATCCCAAATTAACACCACCAATTTTGATCTAATTTATATAGATCCAGATCGTAGAATTGAGAATAATTTTGCTGGTTACAATCCTAAAAACTTCAGTCCTAATATTTCCGAAATACTGGAAATTTTAAAAGATAAATTCAATCGAATATTAATCAAACTCAGCCCATACACAGATATAGAATGGCTTAAAAACGAATTCCAAGATTGCACAAAAATATCTGTAGTTCAGTATGGAGATGATGTAAAAGAAATTTTAATATTGTTTGAAAATAACAAAAGTTATTCTCAATCTCTAGATGGATATTTTATTGAAGATAACCACAAATTCAGTAAATGGAATGCAGACAAAGTAAAATCTTACCTATTTGAAAATATCGGTATGTCGCAAATTTGGGTACCAAATGGTATGGCGAACTGCTTAAAGATAACTGAACTATTTAAAGAGTTTTCAAATTTTAAGACAGTATCAAACTACACTGGCCTATTTATTACAGAAAATAATATTCCTGAGTCTTTGGGCAAGACATATAAGATTTTCAAGGAATTTAAAGAATCAAGTTTAAAACAACTTAAAATGCTTCTTAAGAAACATAACATTTCAAGTGGAGGTTTAAGGGCAAGAAATGTAAAAGGGTTAAGTAGTTCAGAAATTCAGAAAAAACTTAATATTTCTGAAGGTAATAAATATCAACTGTTTTTAGTTTGTACAGAAACTGGAAAATTTAATCTTTGGGTCACAGAAAAATAAAACTACTTGGAGTTTGCTCTGTTAACATAATCCTCTAAAGCAGCAACCATACTTGGAATACCAGGAGCTGGTGCAGGAATATCAAGAATCAATCTGTGTTCAGCAATTGCACGTTGAGTACTGCTTCCAAAGCCTGCTATTCGTGTGTCATTTTGCTTGAATGTAGGGAAATTATCATACAGAGATTTAATATCTGCCGGAGAAAAGAATACAATAATATCGTAAAAGACATCTTCCAAATCGCTCAGGTCTGAACTTACCGTTCTGTAAATGATACATTCAGTGAAATCGTAGCCATTATTATTAAAAAAATCTGGAATACTTGGCTTACGTATATCACTACACGGAAATAAGAACTTTTCTTTCTTATGGTTCTTAAACAGAGTTAAAAACTCCTTTTCTGTTCCCTTTGCAGTAAACATTTTCCTCTTGCGTGGAACAATGTACTTCTGAACATAATTTGCAACACTCTCGTTAATAGAAAAATACTTTGTTTCTGGTGGCATTTCAACCTTGAACTCTTGCACCATTTGGAAGAAGTAATCCACAGCATTTCTAGAGTTGAAAATAACAGCTGTATAATCAAGGAAATTTATCTTTTGTTTTCTTATCTCCTTGGCAGTTAGAGGTTCAATATGAATAAAACCTCTAAAATCAATATTTAACTTAAAGCGATTTTCAAAGTCTTCATAAACATTTCTTCCTGGCTCAGGCGGTGGCTGAGTAATCAGAATACTTTTAACTTTTTTCTCTCTGTCTTGGTTTGAACTCATTGGGGTGGGTTATAAGGTGCCGTATATGTATTTAACTAATAAAGCGTATGGAAGTATTTCCAAAGTGCAAAAATACAAAATAGAGGTGAAATTCAGAACCCTGTCCTGAAATATACCCCTTATTTGAACCCAAATACGTAACAAAATCCATCCCAAGAGTAGATATTTCAAATTTTTCGTAATGAAAACAGCCCAGTTATTATCGCTGTTATAGTACAACAGCAAAAACAATGGAATAAAAGTCAATCCCAATAATAGATTTACATTGATTTGCCTTTGAACTTGTCTGGTCATTAATTCACTTAAGCCCATGGATGAAGTGAAAACCCACTGAATCAAGTAAAGAACTATTGTTCCAAAAGAAGTAATTATTAGAGCAAGTAGGAATATATAAATATTATTGATTTTGGTTAAATCTTGAGTTAATAAGAATAAAATAATTCCCTGCACAAATACAAGGGTCCCAAAAACATTTGCATGAATACTTCCTGCAGCAGAAGTTGTTTTTTGTTCACTAATCAAATCTTCGAAGTGATAATTTCGAATGAAACTGCCAACCCTTAATTGAAATTGTTTTGGAAATACACTTTTGTAATAGACAAAATATATTATGATGATTAGCGTAGTCCATAAATACCATGATTTATTACGGGTTATTCGGACATATTCTTCGTGGCTGTAGGGATTATATGGATCAGGATCAAAAGCTATTTTTTGTGAAGGAATTTGAAGATCAAAGCCATTGGTGAACCTGCCACCCCTGTTTTTTGAAAGTGAATCGGCAAACCTCCAGTCCCGCACAAAACTTAAATTTAACCAATCTGTATCTTTCTGAGAGTTTATCGTCGTTGAATCTATGATAACCGTTTCAACATTATTATTGTCTAGTAATTGAGTATTATTTGATGGAAAAGGTTGAATTACGGAGTCAATCAAATTTAAAGTAGAATCGTTTGTCTGAGCAACGCTTAATTTGGCCGTAATTAACATTATCAATAATGAAACCCATTTAAACATCAAGGCAAAAGTAATATTTAATTGGAAAGGTTTACAGGAGTATTAATTTCGTATTATGCTAAAAACAGGTCTTTACTTTCATATACCCTTTTGCAAACAGGCCTGTTCATATTGTAATTTTCATTTTAGTACACAACTGAAGAACATGGATGACCTTGTGAGTGCCTTATGTATTGAAACTGAGCAAAGGTCAACAGATAACCTTATTGGAAGCATATATTTTGGAGGAGGTACACCATCATTATTGAAAGAAAAACATTGGTTAGAAATTCAATACAGCATTAATAAATATTTCCCAAATCAAGCATTAGATGAATTCACAATTGAAGTAAATCCAGAAGATATTACTGTTACAAACTTAAAAACATGGAATACAATTGGTGTCACTAGATTAAGTATAGGAATTCAATCCTTAAATGATGCCGAATTAGTTTGGATGAACAGAGTTCATAATTCAGAACAAGCGAGTAATTCTATAAAAATGGCCCAAGAGAATGGTTTCAAAAATATTTCTATTGATTTAATTTATGGTGGACCTTTAAAAACTGATGATGCATGGGAAAACGAATTAACTTGGGCATTTAAACAAAATATTCAACACATTTCTGCCTATGCACTCACTATTGAGCCTAAAACTAGGCTGGAATATGAAATTAGTAAAGGTAAAAGCCCTGAACTACAAGATGAGCGAATGGTAAGTCAGTTTAATATTTTACAAACTGAAATGCTTAAAAATGGCTGGGATTCATACGAAATCAGCAATTACAGTTTACCGGGATTTAATGCAATTCACAATGCTCGTTATTGGGATAGAATGCCTTATATTGGTATTGGACCAGGAGCCCATTCATTTAACGGAAGGGAGATTAGACGTTGGAATGTTGCCAATAATGCACGTTACATAGAATGTTTAAATATTGGTCGCCAATTTTGGGAAGATGAAGAACTCAATGCCAGTAACATATTAAACGAATATATTATGACTGCAATTCGGACATCAAAAGGAATAGATCTTCATAAAATAAATTCGTTTGATTCAAGATGGAGTGTTGCCAATCAAAAAATTATAGAATCGTTTATAACTAAAGAATTACTTCTAAAAAGAGAGGAAAGTTTAATTCTAACTAATGAAGGGAAATTAGTTTCAGACTATATTACTTCTGAGTTAATGATTGTAGGTTAATTGTCATAAAAGAATGAAATCAAATACTTCATTACACAAAGTATTGGTTCGAATTGTCTAACTTTACAACTGTAAATTCTTTAACAATGAAATCACTAAATAAACTAGTTCTGGTCATTATAACCTTTGGCCTAACTCTCACCTCTGTTTCCCTTAAAGCACAGCAGCAATATGGTTTTAGCACCAAAACTAGCTGTTTAAAGTTATATGCATATCCGAACAAAGTTGATTCTGCCTGTGAAACTGTGCAATGGACTGTAGGAAATACTGTAGTAAGTAAAAGTGATGTATTAAGTTATACTTTTAGTTCATCAGGAACTTACACAGTTTGTATGAAAATAACTAATTCATGTAAACGTTGGGATACTACAATTTGTGATAAAATTACAGTTAAGGCTTGCCCATGTGACACTACAAAAGTTACTATGAAAGTGGTAGAAGACAGTATAACTTGTGGTAAATATTATTTTTATACTACCCCGTATACTAATAACACTACCAAATATTCACATGAATGGTCTTTTGGTGATGGAGATAGTGCATATACAAACGACCCGGTAAAATCTTATTCAAAAGATAACAATTACCAGGTTTGCGTTAAAACTAGTTGGTATGAGCAAAATACTTTATGTACTAAATCAGTTTGTGAAACAGTAAAAGTTTCATGTAACTCTACTAAATCTTGTGATTGGTCTAAAGTAAAATTATCATATACGAACAATTGTAAAACGTACAAATTTGAAATCGCTGGTACTGCTGACTCTTGTTTCCAAACTCAAACTCTTGTAGTTTCAAAAAATAATACACGTGATATTGATTCTTTTGAGAAACGAAATTTCTCAAAGACATTTAAAGACACGGGTTTGTATTATGTTTACGTTAAGGTTTATAATTACTGTGACAATTGTGATACTACCCTGTACACAACTTTAAATATAACTTGTACTAATGATTCCACATCTAAAAATTGTAACTGGAGTAATATTGGAATTGGACATGGGATTTCAAAAGATAGTTGTGGATTGGTTGCTTTTGAAGCTAATGCGATTAAAGATACATGCGTACATATTGACTTCTTATGGGGCAATACAGTAACAAAGGATAAAAGATTTTTAACCAAAAAGGTTGAGAAGAATGGTACCTATTACTACGGGTTTAGATACAGAAATGAGTGTAATAATTGTGATACCGTTATTTGGAAATCATTTGTAATCGATTGTTTTGATCCGCCTAAATGCGAGTGGCCTACCAATATGGGTTACAAAGTTACTTTGCCTGAATGTCCGTGGTTAAGTATCAAAATGAATGAATTTGATGACTCATGCTATAAAATTTCTGTAACTGTTAATGGCATAACTGCTAGCCAAAGTAGGGTTAATTATAGAATTTATGAATATAAAATGCCTGAAAATGGTACCTATAAGATATGCGTGAAATTTGTTAATCAGTGTACAGGTTGCGACACCACCATTTGCACATCTTACACTACAGATTGCATATCCAATAAAACCTGTGATTGGAGTAAACTAGACTTAAGTTGGAGCAATAGAAAAGCATGTAATACTTATGTATTTGAGGGCACTTATTATGCCGATAGTTGTATAACTCAGAAGTTAAAAATTGTAAGTGGTAACACTATTATTTACAAGGAGACTGGAAGAGTGCATGATTATACATTTAAGAAAAGTGGTTACTATAACGTGTGTTTATGGGGATACAACAGTTGTTTACAGTGTGATACATGGATTTGTAAAACTTTATTCGTAGACTGCGATAGCACAGGTAATGCCTGTAATTGGAGTGGCAATAATTTTTATATTGGTCAAAAAGATAGCAACTGTTACAGGATTTTTGAGGCTCCTACAGAAAAAAGCTCTTGTATAAAGTATGAATGGTATAGTTTGGCTGACAGTAGTCTAATTCTGATCGGTTCAGGCAGAGTATTAAAACATCAATTTAAACAGAAAGGTTTATATACGTTCTATTTAAAAATGACTGATACTTGTAACAGGTGCGACACGGTTTTAACACAGAAATTTGAAGTGAATTGCAATAGAAGTGGTATTGAAAAAATGGAACAGAAATGGCTAATTTATCCAAACCCTGCCAAAGAATTTATTTATATTAACAATCAACAAATAGTAAATGCGCGGATTCTAGGAATTGATGGAAAGGTGTACTACAATGGCAAGATTTCTAAAAATGGAATAATTTCAACTAAACATCTAATTAGTGGTGTATATATTATTGAATTGAGTAACTATGGAATGATTGAACAACATTCAATTATATTAGAATAAGGAATTGAAAGGTACAAAGTAATATAGTGACAATTATCATTGAAGTTTAATAATAAATGTGACTAATTTTGTAGTATAACATGAAATTATGAATAGACAAACGAATAACAACATTTTAGTACCAACTGATTTTTCGGAAGTTGCAGATTGTGCGGTAAAACACGCTATAAACGTTGCCAAAGCTTACAATAATGAAATAACACTTATTTACATCATTGAAGAAGGTTTTTTTGGTAATTTATTTTCAAAATCGCAATCTGCCATTATGAAGGATGCCATTAAAACCAAGTTAGAAGTGCTAGCAGATGATATTAGAAGCGAATCAAAAGTTACGATTAATACAAGGATAGAAACAGGAAAAGTTTATAAGACTATTGCAGAAATTGCAAATGAGGAAAAATATGATTCTATCATTATGGGTAGCCATGGAGCTAGTGGTTTAGAACAGGTAGTAGGATCGAATGCGTCGAGAACCATACAATATGCAGAAGTCCCTGTCGTGGTTGTAAAAAATATCAGCGTTGGAGAACAAGGCTATAAGAAGATTGTAATGCCTTTTGATTTAACTATAGAATCCAAACAAAAATTAAACTGGGGTATTAGTGTCGCAAAAAAATTCGATTCTGAAATTCATATTGTTTTTTCTCAGGAAGAAGATGAATATTTAAAGAGAAAATTGAATAATAATATTGCGCGAATTAAAGTAGCATTAGAGGATAACGATGTCAAGTTTGTAATGTATGAGTTCAAAGATGGCATATTAGATAATTTTGCAAATGAGGTTCACAATTATGCAAAAATTATTGACGCAGATTTAATAGTTGCCATGACTCACATGGAGAAAGGAATCAGCGAATTTATTATTGGTACAATGACTCAACAATTAGTAAATAAAGCAGAGAAAGTTGCTGTAATGTGTATACACCCAACAGAACCAAATTTTAACTACGATTACTAAAAATAATTCTACTCAACAACAAAACGGCTTCCAAGAGGAAGCCGTTTTTGTTTTCATTAGTTTTGTTGTAATTCCATATTATTCCCAACTAATTTCAAATGCCACTTCGTTTCTGCGGTTAATTACATCCCAAGGAGCATTGTAACCCATGTATAGCAATGGCCCGATTATTTGAACTTTATTAGCAACTAATATTGATCTCAATTCAGATGCGTATTTTTGAATTTTACTATCGGAAGAATAACCGCCGTATTTCAAGACTGCCAATATTTTTACTGATTCAGTTTTTATAGTAACATTGGACGTATTAGGAGCTGGTAAATCTTTCAATTCATATTCACTAGGCATCACAAACGATAATGTCGAAGAGTCCCCCATATTCATTATTACAGGAGCGGTCATTGCAATTTTTTTATTACTCGAATTACCACCGAATATGTAATTGGCTACTGTTCTAAAACCATTACTCCCATCTTCATCATATTGGGGACTACTGAGTTTTGTTGTTGCAGTAATCATTTTTGGATATTTCCTTATTTCTACCTTGCCTATTGTTGACAGTAGTTTATATTTTGGTGTTTCAATATCGGAAAAACGCAATGACATAAACACAATAAATACTAATACGATAAACAAGGTCGAGATAATGATCCACATTTTTTTTCCCATAACTTTAAAAATCTAAAATTATACCGATTGTCGGTAATACAGTTCCAGTCTCATTTGGAATATAATCTGAAAGATAAGTGTTCGCATTATTAGGATCTACAACAGGTTGGCCATTCACATCCTGTGCTGCAATTAAAGTTTCTGGACCGAAATATTTAGTATTGAAGAAGTTTTGAATATCTAAATATAAGTTCAAAGACCATTTCTTTTTATACCAAACTTTATCTACTCGAATATCGAATTGATTAAAGTTGCTTAAACGTTGGGAATTCAACAGATTATAATTTGGAAGTGCAATTCCACGAACGTCCCAGTTGGTAATTAATAAACTGCGCTCTACATCATCCGGTGTATATGGGCGCCCAGTTACCAATCTCCATTTAGCTCCTATTTCCCAATTCTTAGGCAATTTCTTACCTGCTGTTAAACTTACCGTGTGTCGGCTATCCCAAGAGCTTGCAACATATTCGCCAGATTTGTCTTTAAATTGAGACCAAGCCAAAGTATAACTCACAATACCGTACAATCCCGACTTTGATCTTCTTTGAATTAAAAACTCGGCTCCGTAAGCTCTACCCTCTCCAAAAGATTCTATTGGCTCATTACCAACCACATTAAAGTCCGCTCCTAAATTAGCTAGGTTAATGCTATCACGCAGTGCAAACGGGTAATTTGAATATTGCTTGTAAAATCCTTCAAGGGTGATTTTTGTTTCTTTTCCTTGGTTATATTGCATTCCAACAGCAACCATTTGATTTCTGATATATTTTACTCTATCCTGATTACTTAATGTCCCATTTTCGAGGTATCCTAAAATGGAATAATTAGGTAATTGGTGGAATTGGCCAAGATTAGCGTTTAAGAATAAATTCCTTGTTAGCGGATGACTCAATGATATGGATACAGTTGGTTGTGTAAATGGATTGACAGTATTTTCTCCGTAACTCGAACCATCTACACGAAGAGAAGCCGATAATAGCGTCCCTCCGTTAAAACTTCCTGAAAACCTACCAAAAGCATTGTATTTGAATAATTCAAGATTACTTGTAAATTGAATATCTTGTAATCCAATAGGAGTAACTACTTTAAATGCATTATCGACGCCATATTGCGCAAATTCTGTTCCTGCACCTATTAACCACTTGTACCTACCTAACCTCCCAGAATGTTCTACTCTTAATTTGTTTTCCTCTTCAGTACTTATGTAATTTAAAATTCTTTTTGAAGGGTCAGACTCATCATTATCTTCATATTTATTGGTTTCATTATATAGCATATTTCTACTTAGGAAAACCTCTGTTTTTGTTTTCTTACCAAGGTGGGAATAAACTGTACCAAATGCGTAGTTCCACTGATTATAATCGGGAAGATAGCCTAAAATGTATTGATTGTTTTTAAGCTGTATGCTATCAGTGATATTATCATTAACTCCGGTATTTAATCGAAAGAAGTCAAATGCACCAACTGTAATGATTTTAAGTTTATTTCTTTCGTCCAGATCAACATTAATCTTCCCTTGATAATCAATAAAATTCGGTAAAAAAGGCAATCCTAAAACGGTAAAAAGGCCCTGTAAATAACTTTGTCTTGCAGAAAAGATATAACTCGCTTTTTTACCCAACGGGCCATCAGCAGTAATACCTAAATCACTACTTCCAACCGTGAAACGATATTTATTTTTCTTTTTATTACCTTCAATTTGTTGAAAATCAACCACGGCAGAAAGTCCGTTTGAATAATTTACGGGGAACGCCCCTGTGTAGAAATTGACATTCTTGATGAAGTTTACATTTAATAGACCTACTGGCCCACCAGTGCTACCTTGAGTTTGGAAATGATTAATTACAGGTATTTCAATTCCATCTAAATAGAACTTATTCTCTTGCGGAGAACCTCCACGAATTACAATGTCATTTCTAAATCCAGGTATGCTTATTACCCCTGGAAGCGATTGAACAATTTTTGAAATATCACGATTTCCTCCTGGATTTCGTTCTATTTCTCTGATAGATAATTCTTGGGATGAGAGAGGGCTACCTGCGTCTCGTTTTTGAAGTTTAGATTTTCGTATTTCTACTACACCAATTTCATCTGCTTTTGATTCCAATTCAATCCTTATTTGATTTTGTTTATCAAAAGTATAGAGCTGTTCATAACTACTATTGCCGAAATAACCCTCAGCCACTATTGATACGGAATAGAATCCAGGTTCAGTTAAAGAAATAAAAAACTTTCCAGAGTCGTTAGTTACTGCTTTTAATTCAGTTGCATCCACGGTAATTTCAGCATTTCCAACACCCTTTTGTGTAGCAGCGTCTACCACGATTCCGCGTATTGCAATTTCTTGAGACCACCCCAAGTTGGTTAGAGACAATAACACCCAAAAAAACAAAGCCTTTCTATTCATTATTTTGTTTAACAATTAAACCAATAAAGAGTTTCAAGACTCAACAAAATCCGATAAATGTACCGGGGATATCGCTAACTCTACTTTCTACCAAGATTAAAATGTAGTAACTTCGCAAATCTTTAAGTTATGTTCGGAAATGTAATCGGCGGTATCGCTAAATTATTTGGAGGAAATGCACAGGATAAGGCCATGAAAGA
>Ga0181566_10000744_pt1 | contig 26055 bp, 25 predicted proteins | sample 101ome_15_FD_133762 | JGI IMG/M metagenome (GOLD analysis project Ga0181566, IMG submission 133762) | Coastal salt marsh microbial communities from the Groves Creek Marsh, Skidaway Island, Georgia - 101402AT metaG (megahit assembly) | ecosystem: Environmental > Aquatic > Marine > Intertidal...
AATTGGATAACCGGGGGACTAGGTCAGGCCGGGAACGGAGCAGCCCTACCTGGGGCCATGGGTGCTGTGGGGATCCGGGATGGAGAATGCCTGCGGATTTGGCCACGCGGAGCGCGCGTCCACCCTTGGCACTCCCACCTAAATGTCAAACACCACATCAGCGTACCAACCGGGCCCCTCAAACGTAGGTACTTCGGGCCAACGGCTTGGAACACGAACACCTTGTTCGACTTCGGTTACGACCAACTGATGGGTTGTGACAGCTTTAATCTCAATTTCACGTTCAACTTTGTCGGCGTCTACCCACTCCACATGGGCTAAGATTTCAAGCCCATCATTGGAGTGTTCAACCCTACACTGAACATCCACCAGCCACTGATTGTGCACCTCCGCTCTGTACAGAACCTCTTCAAGCCAAGCAATGAACAAAAACGATGGGTCATGAGCGTCATGTGGCGAGCGTACTCGCCACTCTCCTGCGTGTCGAAGGTGTTCATTCATCGTCCTCGATGCGCGTGAAGACATCAGGTAGTGTTGCGTTCCGAGCGCTCCTTCCACGAGGAGATGGGATAACGATGAGGCAAACAACCGCATGCCCACATCAGCAGTCGTCGGCCACAGCCAGAAACTCACGTTTCCACCTCATCGTTTTGAGACCTGCAGGTTCCAGACATGTTCTCCGACTCGATGTATCATATCGTCCCTGTTGAGGACAAAGGAATCCGTTTGTTCTGCGCCAAGAATGCATTCACAGGCTGCATTGGCCAACAATGCCGTTGAATGAACGTCCAATCCTCGAGAAAGTGAGAAGGCGATAGCGACAGCGGCGGCGTCGATGAGGCCAATCATTTGCCTCAAATCCAAGAGCCCGCATGGTGCATGAACGGTCTCGGAGTCTGCTGAATAAATGGTAACGCCACCTTCTCCCGAAAGCACAACAAGGTGCTTCCAGTTGTATTGGTGAAGTAATTTTTCAGCAGCCTCAGCACCGGTCGTTGCAGCAAGTCTTCGGCGCATCAATTCCAACCCTTGTGACTGGAAAAGAATCCAGTCAACCCCTTCCGTACGATGCAAACCCGTTAACTTCGGGTCAGCGATGACGGGGATTCCCTTTTCTTTGGCTGCAGCGAAAAGCAGTTCTGCACCTTGGTCTGTGATGACGCCTTGCCCGTAATCCGACGCGATTAACGCTGAGGCGCCATCAAGATCCTTGATGGCCTGTTCATAGAGCGCAACGGATGCCTCGTCTGGAACTGGGTCGTCGTCTTCGATGTCCCATCTCAACAGCAATTGTTCCTCTCGTATCAAACTCTCCCGTGAAGCCAGCATACGTGTTTTGACGGTGGTGGTTCGGTCTTCGATGATGGCCAGTCCGTGTGTTGTAACCCCTTCAGATTCAAGGGACTCGATGATGCTCAAGCCCGCTGCGTCATCACCCACCACGCCAAACAGGTGACTTTCCATACCCATTGAGCGTAAGCCGCGAGCCACGTGGGCTGCGGCACCCACGTCCTCTTCTCGTGAAGTCTCTCTCAACACGGGTACAGGTGCCCTTGAATTGAGGTTGTTCGCGTAGCCGTGGATGTAACAGTCCATCATAACGTCCCCGATGAGGACAATTTTTGATGATTCATGAGAGCGCAAGTGGCCTTTGAGTGTCGAAAGGGTGTCGTGCAACATTGCTTCTTCATCGGTCATACCCATGTGTTTACCTCCGCGTGATCTCTGTCAACTCCTCAAGAATTTGATCGTGTTCTTCTTCCGATATGTCGAGTTGGACCCTCAGTGTTCGTAGCATAGCGTGTTCATCGGCCGTGATGACATTGTCCTGTAGAGCCGTCTTGACGGTTGCCTTGTAGGTGTCGTAGTGTTCCGACATTGAGGGCTGCTGTCTTGCTCGCTCAAGGAGTGCATTGTGAGTGACTTGGTCGATGCCAAAGGCAACACGAAAGGTATCAAGGAGGTCAATTTCTTCCTGCATGATCTCTCCATCGTCCAATGCTTGCAGAATCATGTCGAAATAAACCTCTTCTGGTGGTGGAATTTTCAACGATTTCCGCGCTTCATTTGACAAACGTCGTGCTCTTTCTGGGTGCATACCTAGGAATTCAACAACTTCGTTGAGAAGAGATTGCTCGTCTTTGGTAATTTTTCCGTCTTCCCAAGCCCGAGCAAACATACGGCGTACCAACTCCTCACCATACTGTGCATCGATGGAAGCCATGCCTTCGGGATTCGAGACCGGTGAAATCAAGGCTGCCGTATGAAACACCATGCCTTCATCTACATGGGAAAGGAGCTCCAAAACCGGTTGAGGCGATGACCAAAGCGTACCGAGTGGCTTTGCCTCACCATCAACGGTGACTATCTGAGCAAAAATACGGTCGCGAAGTGATTCTGCTTGGGTAGAACCATCTTCGGTCAGTGTGTAAACCCGTTTGCGTTGTTTGCCGCCGGGGATGTGACGTTGAGTTACGGAGATAACGCCGTTCCCCTCCATTCGTTTGAGGGTTCTTGGAATGTGTTTTCGTTGAACGTGTACGGCTGCCGAGATGCCAGCTTGGGTCAAGGTTGGTGGTGCTTCCCAACCACCGCTCGGCAATTGTTGGTTCAACAAATGGAGAAGAGTCCGCTCCTCGGTGGTTAGCGACCCGAGATATCCCTCAACCATGCGTACTGCCTCAACTCTTGGTGGTAGGAGGTAGCACATAGGACAATCGGTTCAGGCGACGGGCTCAAATGGTCTCCCTCCGTGGATGAACCATGGCAGGGAGGGAACGGAAATACACGCCTCGAGTTCGCTCACGTCGGCCTCTTGGCGAGGCCAGAACGTCAAATTCACCACCTTCCAATCCTCTTCCAGCACCCGTACAGATGGATGAAGGATGGTATCTGCCTTCTCCGCATGCCCAACGTTTGCACGGGAAGAGTGCGTTGGGCAAGGTAACAAAAGACGGCGGTATCATCATGACAGCAGCCGAAGTTCTGTTTTGCCATTGGTACCGCCATGTTCCACTGCCCGCTGGACAAGAGGCGTGGTTTGAGAATTGTGTGCGTGAGGACTCAGGAATCGCTCTTCGTGTCATCGCTATGGATGTGCTCAGAAACGGTGGCGAACGCGTTGTCCCTGTTGTCCACCTGAAGGAACGCTTCCCCTCGTTGAGTGCGTCCACTTGGGCTATCCGTTGGGAGCGACATGAACTCTGGTCGAAACACCCTGGTTTCAGCCAAATTCGGTTGCAGCACACCAACGATCATCTGGATTGGCCTGAGTTGCTCCAATGGGTTGACGCCGTACACGATGCTGGCCATGTTGCCGAACTTTGCGTGGTTGACAATGAGTTTGATGCAACGATCTACCATCTTCAGCGAACGCACCCTCAAGGCACACAACCTCTGTTGTCTGAACTTTCTGAAAGCGAGCAACAGGACCTCAAAGAACAATCACTCGGTGCTGTAGAACTAAATGACGGCTATTTCATTTCAAACGCTGATGAATGGCCATTGCCATCGGTCGGCGTTGAGCATTTTTCGGGGCGATTTTTGCGTAAAGAAGAACACACTTACCTGACGGGTCAATCCTCGTCACAGGTAGAGCAACTGTATGCGCAGCTCTCCAATGCCGGTTTGCTGCTCCGGCCGGGATTCAAATATGGCTGTCGTTGGCGGGTTTATGAACGCGGCATAGAGGTTGAGCATGCACCCTGGCTCGTTCAACCTGTTCAGGAGGCTCCATCAAACTGGGAAGAAGTCTGTCTCGCTGTTCGGTTGGCAGAGGGTGTTCACAAGCGCTGGCTATGTGCTCTTCAACAGGGTGATGCATATTCATATCTCAACATCAAACGAATTGGTTGAATCATCTTCATCAACAGGTCTCCCCCATGGGTCAATGGCTTGAGTGGACGCTACTGACGATTGATCATCGGGTGAAGGCGAAGGTTTAGCCTCGGTTTGCTGAAAAGCAGACATGAGTGAATAGATGCCGCCCAAGGCCATGAGGAGGGCAAGGATTTGGCCAACGCTTACCCATGAAGGTAGCCAATTTGAATCACCTTGCTCTGCTCTTAAGGTGATGTCCACTGTCCACGAAATACCCTCCTCAGTCATTAGTTCCACAGTTCCGTGAACGAGCATGTTGTCGACCAAAAGCCCGTTAGGATCAATGGTCAAAGTGAGTTCACCATCGTCGAGATTAACGGAGGGGGGTGCATCGGCGACCCGAGAAAGTGGTCCATCCAAGTGAACAGCGAGGTTCTGTTGGCCACCTCCTTCAGATGCAAGAGGGAGCGTAATGCTCGACTTTGCGAAGGGGTCAATGGTTGTCTCAAAGGGAGCCACTTGAGGAATTCTGTTCATGGTTCTCACGAGGTAGGCTAGGTTCACTGTATGTCCATCGCATGTGATGGTGCCTTGAATTTCAAAGACGGAGTTGGGCGTGCCACGGCTAGAAAATACCAGTTTTTCTCCATCGTTTGTCTCGGTGAACGCGACCCCTCTTCCGTCTGTTGATATTAGCGACGAGGTGCAGGGTTCCCTAGCACCCGACAGGTCGACCTCAACGGCTTGTTCTGGAAGCACGGTGGCTCCGTGGTCTGGCAAATTGAGTTGGAACGTTGGAGAACAATCGTTCGCCCGAAACGAGATGTTCACCGTTTCGTTGAGCAGGAGAACCTCTGCAGTCCACGGAACCAAGAGTCCGTCATGTGTCCGAATTTCCACGCCTTCCGCGCCAAAGGTGGTGTTGTTGGTAAACAGGTCGGTGGCTTCTCCTTGATTGGCGCCGCTTACCAGATCATTTCCTTCATCGGCCTCAATTACTTTTAGCCAAGGTAAGTCTGGATTCGTGTTGAGTTCATTCTGTTCGAAATCTCCAACGCTCAAATCTTGGTAGGTCACCAAAACACCATGGCCAGGTAAGCGTTCGTCGTATCCGTGGTCGGATCGATATTCAATGAAGACAGCCTCGTGTTCTGCAATTTTAATCTTCAGTACCATGCCTTCTTGAGAAGTACCTTCCAGAACAATAGACGGGCCAATGCAGGGGGTCGAGGCTCCATCGGGCCATTGAAGGTCCAATTCCTGTATTTGTGGCGCTCCAATCAGTTCAAGGGTGGCACCGGTCGGTAAGGCGGGCCATCTTCCTCCACCGTTCCAGTTTCCACTGGCCATGATGTCCCAATCTCCGGGACCTTTCCAATCTTGAAACGAACTCTCATCATGAACTGGATATAGGTCAACTGCTCCCATTTGGTGAAGCATCTCATGCAACATGGTGCCGACACCACTGGAGCCCGTTTGCAAACTTGCCATCGTGTAATGTTCAACCGTATGACCTTCACCGACGTTAATGGCGTCATCAAACCGCGTGAAATGACTCCATATTCGTTGTTTGATTCCTGGGTTTTCTTCCTGTCCCTTTGATGTGTGAAGGATGAGGAAACGGTCGACCACAGAGTCACCATTCAAGTCGAACAGCGACCAATTTACTTCGTTTTCAATTCGATTAACAGTTTCTTCTGCAAGGGTCATGGGCAGGAATTGTCCGCTTTCATCGGTGTCCTTGTCTGAACCATCCGAACCGTATGCAGCAAGTGGTTCCGTGGCTCTTACCACGGTTGGGTGGATATGGATGGAGAGGGTTGATGTGCCAGCGGACATTTGTTCAATGTAGGGGGCAGCTGCTTGTTCCATGAGGTTCTCTGCTTCATCGGTGCCCCATGCTTCGGTGGCAGGATGATCTGAAAACTCAACAACAACAACCAACCAGTGCTCTTCATTTTGCAAGCCAACAAGAGGTTGTTCGTCGTCTTCTTCAACGACGAACCGCTCGGCCAACCATGATTCAACGAGCGGTCCATTGACCCAAATGCTTGCAGCGGCAGTGAAGAAAACCGCAGCAAACAGGAAGGCAACTGCTCGCTTCATGTTCCGATGTTCCCGCTCCTGCGTTTCAATCTATGTCGCGATTGTACCTCGTTGACAATGTTCTACCACGATTCCTGGCCGGCCCGGCATCATTGCATGTACATCGGTCCGTTGGAGCTAAATGGGCCCCATGTGGTGGATTCTTCAGGCACAGAACTCACGTCCGAGGGCAGATATCCATGTTCATGGATCACATCAAGGAGGTTGGCAGCAGGGCCTTCACCACTGCTCCTGCGGAGTGTTTGATCTAGACACAACAACAGGTCAAGAGTTGGATGGTCGTTGTTAATTCGGTGACTTTGGAGCCGCATTAAATCCAACCCGTGGAGTTGGATGCCGAGGATATCGAGGTTGTCTTTGAATCGCGAGGGGCAATTCTTGGTATCGCAACCTGTGATGATAGCATCGGTCAGTCCATTTCTCATAAGGTGCTCATAGACCTGTTCTTGGTCCTTGCTTGAACGACATAAAGCTTCCACAATCAAGGTGGAAAACCCTTCTACCTTGGCATGACCGTGATGTGTGTTTGCCCCTTCACAACTGCAATCAATGATGGAGTATATCCGCCGTCTTCCCTCTTCATCATAGCGTTGTTTTGCGTAGCCGTATGCGGTTGATGTTTGATGAAACCAGGTTGAACCGACGAACTCCATGATGAACAAGTACAGGGTGGCCAACGGGAGCATCAGTGATTGTGCCTGTTGAGGGACGGTTACGATGATGAGCAATGTCCCAACTCCATAAATCCTCAATCTCCACCAATCAGCCGTTGCCTTTGTCACCAGCCCAAGCGTGCCTGTGATGAATAGGAGCAACCAAGTGCCAAAGAACAGCCATGAGGTCCATACGATGTACAGTGCAACCACAAGGACATATACCGCATCGTACTGTGCAACAAGACCTGCAGAGAGATGTTGTTCGTAACCAAAGTGGTAGACGCCTGGCAAGGCGTGAAACACCAACCCATAGGCGGCGAATAGAAACACAAGCGAGGATAGCGATGTCCATTGTCGCAATGCTTGATACTCTGATTTGAGCAACCCCGGTTTTGCGAATTGATGGAGATGATACAACATCAACGGAAGTGTAGAAAATAAGGCAAGTAGTAGCGATGTTGACCAACGTACCGCACTCCACTGAGCAGGGTCATACACGTTCATACAAGGACCTGTGCAGGGGGATAATAAGTCGAGCAGCGCGTCCAACACCTCGTCGACATACAACGACCAAACGAGCGTGGCCATGCCTACAGCAATGAACCACACCGAAACTCGGAGACTTAACTCATCAAAGTGCTCTTGTGGTTTTGTCGCTGTGTCGGCGTCGAGAAGAATCGACATCAACGCTCACTCATACCAGGTCCGTGTAGGTCTTGGGGGCACGAGCCTGTGTGATCGTACGGTAAACTCCGTAAATGGCCCAGAGGGTGAGCATGCCGACAACAAGAGAATATCCCCATGGTTGGCCTGCGTCAACGAGGTATGCAAAGGTGACACCGAGGCCAGCAGCAAGGACACCACGGCGAAGGCCCTGCGGGACAGCGAGGCTCTTATCGAGGTGTGTGGGGCCACCACCAAATCTTCGCTCGTAGAATTCACCCTGGATGACGGCCGCTACGATGATGAGACTCAACGTGGTCCAATAGTAGAGATTCCCGTTGGTGAAGAACTCGTGAGCGATTCCTTCTTGCCGTTCTGCTTCGACGGCTTCTGGGTCTTCCTCTGCCACAAACAGGGATTCGTAGTCTCCGACACTAATGGTGCGAAGGGCGATGTCTTCGTTGGTGGCGATGGCTGTGTCACCGGGTGCACTGATGGTAAATGTCAGAATGTTCCATTTGTCCCCTTCGTCAAACGCTCCGTTTCCGTTGACGGCGTTACCAACGAGTTTGAAATTCACAGGGCCGACATCCTCTGAAGGTGCGGTCCAATCAATGGTCCAATCGTTTCCTGGTTCTGATTGTGAGAGCGCTCCGGGCTCATCGTCTACGGCCTTACTTCCTTCGCCCGGCGTCAATGTGCCGGCTCCGTTATCCCAGATGAGATAGCCTCCACCATCGTTTGATGCGTGTTGGAGACTGATGGTCATGGTGTAGGTCTCACTCACGTTGTAGGCGCGAGGTACGCCGGAAATGGATACCACAACCTCTGTGGATGGAGCACCACCTCCGTGACATGTACAACCTGAATCAATTACCAAGCTTCCACCGTTGTCCCATGGCGGTCCGTTGGGATTTCCGAGCACGGGTGCGACCAACATCAAGGAGAGAATGACCATCAAGGAGATGTTTCGGGTGTTGCGTCGCATGAACTCACCTATTTTTTCCACTTGGCCCCGCTCTTTGAATGTTGCTTCAATCTCCGTGAACAACCGCCGAATCAAATCTCCTTGATTGCGTTGTTCAAGCCGGTCATCATAGCCTTTCCATCGCCGAACAACATCATGGTTTTGTCCATGTAGAACAGGTCGTTATCAACTCCTGCGTAGCCCACAGAAAGTGACCGCTTGACGATGACGACGGTTCGTGCCTGGTCGGCATCGATAATGGGCATGCCAGCGAGTGGGCCCTCACCTGTTCTTGCTGCTGGGTTGCAGGTGTCGTTGGCACCGATGACCACGGCCACATCGCACTCGGGGAATTCAGGATTGATTTCATCCATCTCAATCAGTTTCTCGTAGGGTACATTGGCCTCTGCGAGCAAGACGTTCATGTGGCCTGGCATTCGTCCAGCGACAGGATGAATGGCATACTTGACTTCTGTGTCAAACTTCTCTTCGAGCAGATCACCGAATTCCTTGACTTGGTGTTGGCATTGTGATACTGCCATGCCATATCCTGGAACGATAATGACCTTTTGAGCACCATCAACCATCATGGCGACTTCATCAGGGTCGGATCCGACCTTCGTGCGTGTGACTTTTTCCTTCGTGGTTCCGCCAAAGGACTTGAACAACACGTCGGGCAATGTTCTGTTCATGGCCTTGCACATGATGAAAGTTAGAATGAGGCCCGATGCACCGACGAGAGAACCTGCGACAATAAGCACGGGATTACTGATGATGAATCCTGTGAAGGCTGCAGCGATTCCAGATAGAGAGTTCAACAGAGAGACGACGACTGGCATATCTGCACCTCCAATGGGCAGAACCAAGACGATTCCTAGCAGGCTCGAGATACCGATGATGGCCCAGAGATAATCGGTGTTGGTCGGTTCGTTGATTGACATGACAATCAAGGCCAAAACGCTGATGGTGAGCAGGACTTTGACCGGGTTAAGCCAAGCAGGACCCCAGGTGGGCGTGCTGAACCACTTTCCAAAGATTTCAACGCCACCCTTGAGTTTGAACATGGCGAGAATGGAACCCGTAAGCGTCATCCAACCTACCAGCGCCGACAACCCTGCCGCCACCATAATGACCTGCAAGTTGAGCCCGGTTGGGAGTGTAAGTGTCGGATCTTCGATGTATTTCCATGTCTCGGAGAGGGCTACAAGTGCTGATGCAGCACCGCCAAAACCGTTGAACAAAGCCACGAGTTCAGGCATACCCGTCATCTCGACTTTGATTGCCATGACGATACCAATCAACGAGCCTAGAATCAGGCCAGCAACAATCAGTTCCCATTGCAAGCCACCGTTGGACAATTGCATGTCTACCACGGTCGTGATGACAGCAACCAGCATACCCATGGCACCGTATTGGTTGCCGCGAGGCGCCGTTCTCGGGTGGCCTAATTTCTTCAATCCGAAGATGAACAGGGCGGCAGACAGCAGGTAGCCGAGTGGAATCCATGCTTCCATCTCAAGCCCTCCTGTTTTTGCCCGCAATCATGTTGAGCATGCGGTTGGTGACGGCAAACCCACCGACCACGTTGATCATCGCCAAAACGAGAGCAACAAAGGCGAGCAGCCCCGAGACAGCAGTAGCACCACCCTTGTATGCAACATTGGCACCGAGAAGGGCGCCAACGACACTGATGCCAGAAATGGCGTTAGCACCGCTCATCAACGGTGTGTGCAGGGTTGCTGGAACTTTGGTGATGAGTTCAAAACCCAGAAAAATAGCGAGCATAAACAGTGTCAAATTGGCAATCAGTGAGGCTTCCGTAATCATTCGACCACCCCCGCAAGGCGAGTTTGTTTTGGATGGATGGCACCGTCTTTGCAAATCAAGACACCACCCATACCTCCAACGTAGAAATCTGAACCCTCGGGTGCTCCAACCAAAATATCATCGTCATCTGCGATGACCACTGCTCCCGATTCCTTATCCACAAGCGATGTGAAGAAGGTGGTTAGATTGTTGGAATACAACATCGAAGCGGTGTTGGCCAGTGTGCCAGGGAGGTTTGAGGTTCCAACAATGATGACGCCGTTCGCAGTGACGGTGATTTCACCTTGAACGGTGTCTTCACAATTCCCACCTACGTCAGCGTTCATGTCCACAACTACTGCTCCTGATTTGAAATTGGCAACGGCGGATGAAGGGACAGTAATGGGTGCTGGGCGCCCGAAAATACGCGCTGTTGTGACGATGATATCTGCATCAGCAGCAACCCCACAAACCGTATCGTTGACTTTCTGAATAAACTCAGGGGTCAGTGGCTTTGCGTATCCAGATTCATCCTCAAAATCATCCATACCATCAACTTCAATAAATCGACCTCCGACAGATTCGATTTGCTCTGCTGCAGATTTTCTGACATCGGATGCATACACAACTGCTCCCAATCTTTTGGCAGTCGCGATGGCTTGGAGACCTGCTACTCCGCTTCCCATGATGACGACTTTTGCAGGTCGAATGGTGCCTGCTGAGGTGGTCATCATCGGAATTCCCTTTGGGACATGGGCGGCTCCGAGCAGAACGGCCTTGTAGCCAGCGAGGTTGTCCTGGCTGGAGTTCACATCCATGGATTGTGCTCGTGACAACCGACGAGGGATCATATCCATTGAAAGCAGCGTAATATTGGCCTCCATGCAGGCTTTCACGTATTCAGGGTGTCGAAATGGGTCTGATACACAGGCGAGGTTTGTTCCAGCGGCCAAGCCATCTGTTCCTGGAAAGCGGATGCAAACGATGTTCTCGCATGCCAATGCCTCATCACGGGTAACGATGTGTGCTCCTGCCGATTCATAATCAGCATCTGAATAGTTGGCTGCTTTACCTGCACCCGCTTCAACGTAAACATCAAATCCAGCTTTGGCGAGTTTTTTCATGCTGGTTGGGACAATACCAACTCTCGTTTCGCCTTCGGGCTCTTTCGGAACACCAAGTTTCATGATTTCACCAACAGAATACACTCACGAGAGGTGAGGTATGATTTGGTCCACAGGAAGGAGGTTTTTAGATGCGACGCTCATCAAAAATGATTGGCCATTTTCACATCAAAGAATTCTCGTGGAGAATTCTCAGCCAAGTCCATTCACCATTGTCCTTATGGACTGAATTCCTAAGGTCCAGTATAGCGGTGGAAAAGATGGCGAACGGACGACGAAAAATTGCGGTCATTGGAGCAGGAAATGTGGGTGCAACATGTGCTTTTGTGCTCGCCCAGATGAAGGTTGCAGACATTGTTCTGTTGGATATTTTCGAAGGTTTTGCTAAAGGAAAAGCGCTTGACATGTCCCAAAATGCGAACGTACTCAATTACGATGGGACCATCACCGGTACCGCCGACTACACGGACATCGCAGGTGCTGATGTTGTGGTCGTGACGTCAGGATTTCCGCGGCAACCGGGAATGACCCGTGAGGATTTGATTGGTAAGAATGCTGAGATCGTCGCTCAAGTCGGTGCTGGAATTAGAGAACATGCGCCAGATTCCGTTGTCATTGTGGTGACCAATCCTCTTGACTTGATGACGTATCACATGCAACAAACAACCGGGTTCCCACCTGAACGTGTGATGGGTCAAGCAGGTGTGCTTGACAGTGCTCGGATGGCCCATTTTATCGCCCTCGAACTTGGTTGTGCAGAGGAAGATGTCTCGCCAATGGTCTTGGGTGGGCACGGTGACACGATGGTTCCCCTTCCACGATATACGACCGTTGGTGGTATTCCCATCACGCAGTTGATGAGCCAAGAGCGAATTGATGCCATCAGTGCACGAACCGCAGGCGGGGGTGGAGAAATCGTGAAACTGCTCGAGCGGGGCTCGGCTTTCTACGCTCCAGGTTCTGCCGCCGCCGTCATGGCGGAGTCGGTGTTGAATGACCGAAAACGGTTGTTACCAGCTTCTTGCCTTCTCACGGGTCAATACGGACTAAGTGATGTCTACATCGGTGTGCCTTGCATCATCGGGGCAAACGGCGTCGAGCGGATTTTTGAACTCGAACTTACAGAGAAAGAACTGTCTTCCCTCCAAGGGTCGGGTGAGTTTTACAAAACACAACTCGCTGATGTCTTGGGCTATTGATCGCGTACGATACACAAACTCCTCGTGGAGCCAAGCGTCGTGACGTTGTCAGTGGGGTTGTCTCTGACTTCCAAACGGTGACCCTGCTTCCCCCTACTTCGCATACGTGTCAATATTTCTTGACCTATGTAACACCCTTTGTTTGGATGGACCAGGTCTCCTAGGCCGCACGCAAGAGGATGAACGCGTGATGTGATTTCGTGTCCGTGGAAGGGTATGCAATGCTCAATCCGATGCTCATTCCAAGAATCCATGTCCCATGAGGCGGTGTAGTCTGATGTTGTTGATACAACATACAGAATCCCAAAATGGCTTTGATGTACGGTAGCATTCTCTGGAGTTTCATCATCGCCCGTCCCGATATAGACATGGTTGAGATGTGAAATATCCGTTATGGTAATTGGCCTTCCCAGCAGTCTTTCTGATAAGTGGTGCACTACATTCTCTTTGTTCGGCGCATATCCTACCAGTGCTACGCGTGAATCGATTGCAATGATCTCGCAGACATCAATGATTTTCGCAGTTCGGTCGGTGAAAACGGTCGTGCAGCTCTGGGATACGAGGTTCGTTGAGAGTCCGTCAAGGAAGTCAAACAATCCATCTCCCTGGAGAAGGAGGGTGTAAGCGTCGAAACGGACCATGCCCATGAGCGTTCCTCAGGCAAAGGATTCGCCACATCCACAGGACGAGGAAGCGTTGGGGTTGTTGATTTTGAACCCTCCACCCATCAAGCGGTCAACATAATCAATTTCAATTCCATTGAGGAGATGGCTTGAGGCTTTTGGAACCAACACACGGAAACCGTTGATGTTCAATTCTTGACATGGTGTTTCGGTTGATTCAACAATTTGTAGGTCGTACATATAACCCGAACAACCACCGCTGAGGACACCCACCAAGAGAGCATGACTCCGGTCGTCTCCAAAGGCATCGTTCAACATCGAGGTGGCCTTTTCAGTCATCGTAAGTTCCACGTCAACTTCATCGGGAAGGTGAACCTGTAGAGGTGAGGCTGATTCGCACGTACCGCAGTCCATGATGTGAGGATGGGCTCACCGTTTTTGAAGTTGACCACTTCTTGTTACCTCAACGCTTTTTTTTGCGCTTCTTGTCAACTTCTTTTTGGAGGAATTTACACCGCCTGATTTGGTCTTTTGCCGCTGCGACAGCGTCGTTGCTCAAACCCCTCGGGATGGCTTGCTCAAAACATTTGATGGCATCGTTGTAGCGGTCCATCATTGAATAAGCCGTCCCCATGTTGTAGAGTGTGTCGCCGCGAACTTCGGTCGGCCGGATCAGCATAGCTTGGTGATAGGCCTCCACACATTTCGGATACTCTTCAAGGAGATAGTAGGCGTTTCCGCGATTGTTGAGAATGCGGATAATCATGGCGTCATCACCCGCAAAGGCTGGAAGTGCCTTGTCAAAGCAAGACAGCGCCTCTCGATACTTTTTGTCTTCAATGAGTTGGATGCCTTGATTGAACCACGCCACATCTTGGTTGGAAATGGCTTTAGAAACCGTGGTTTGGGGAGAATTTACGGAAACTGCTTGAGCCGCATCCAATGCCGCTTTGGCGAGATCAACATCCGGATTAGCCTCCACCTCGGCCACCACAGTTCTCGGCTCCACCGGCGTGAGAAGAAGGTCGTTTGCCACATTGGTTTCTGGCTCTGGAGGGGCGGGGGTAACCTCCACTGGCACAGCCTGCAACGGCACACTGGCTGTTGTGGTTAACGATTCAGTTGGTTCGGTTGTGTCGATTACGGAACTCTCAGGCGAGAGGGCGGCGATAGGTGCAACGGGATTCGGGTCTTCTGAAGGCTGGGAAGCCATACCGCCAAGTGCATTCGCTTTTGCATGGCATTTTTCTGCGGTTGCAAGGTCACCTGCTTGTTCAAGGGCTCGGGCCAAACCTGTCCAATGAGTGGAATTCTGCTGGTCCTGTTGGATGAGGGATTTCCACATCAAGACGGCATCGCTGTGTTGAAGACTCAGTGACAGTGCGAGTGCTCTATCAGTGGAAGGTTCTTCAGACATGTACGACAGGGCCTCTTTGGCCATTTCGGGACCTGCAGGAAGTGTTGGAGGCAAACCTGAAATGTTGTCAAAAACATCGCTCTCTCCTTGCGAAAGTTGGAGTAGCATCTTGATGAAGTTCTCCCGTTCAGAATGAGTCGCATCCATCGCAAGCAATGATTTCGTTGCTTCAAGGTAACGTTCAATCAGGCCTTCTTCTTTGGAGAGGCCCATCATTTTCTCTGCGGCTTTGATGTAGGTTTCATCTGCTTCAATCGCTCGCTTGTAGGCGTCCAATGCTTCTTTGGTCTGGCCCGTTCGTTGATGAACTGAACCGAGATTGAACCAACCCGAAGCGTGTCCAGGTTCAAGATTTTGTGCGTGAGTCATCGCAGCAATAGCATGGTTGTCCAAGTCAAGACGCGCCATCGCTCCACCAGCAATTCGCCAAGCACCTGCGTGTTCAGCACCGATGGTTTTGAGGTGTGGTTTCAACAACGCAAGTGCCGGTTTCGGCTCTCCGTTTTTGAGCAGTTTGGTTGCTTCATTAACCAACGTATCAATGTTCCATTCTGTTTCGGGCTCTTCTTCACGGACTGGGACTGAGGTCTGCTCATGTTCTTCTCGCTGTTCTTCAACGTCCTTCAGAACTTCTTGCTGTGCAACGACCACTTCTGCGGCACTCAGGAGCTCTTCTTCGGTGAGTGTGGCATCTTCGTCATGGTCGTGATGCACTGCTTCTTGAAGCAAGTCTTCCGGATTTTCAATCCCCGCTTGTTCGGCTATTTCTGCAACAACCTCCATGTCGACTTGTTGGGTCACTTCAACCGATGGTTGCATGGATTCGATTGCAACACTAATGCCACTGTCTTTGCAGCGTGATTGTAGGTCTACCAGTGCAGGGTGTCCCGGGAAAAAATTCAGCGCCCGTTCTGCCATATCATAGGCTCCCTCCAAGTCACCGATTCGTTCTAGCAAGATCGCCATGTTGGCTGTCGCAGGTGCGTGTTCTTCGTTGAGGTCCAAGCAAATTTGGAAAGATTGTCGAGCACCCCTCGCATCCTGTTGAGCCTCAAGAAGAACCCCCCGGTTGAACCATGCCATGTCGCATGAGGGATCTAGGGCAATGGCTTTGTTGAACGCTGCGAGAGCACCTTTGACATCATCCCTGCGGCTCCGTTCTTCACCAACAGTGAGCAAAACTTGCACCATCTCCTCGGGGTCATCCACTTCCTCGAGTTCGGGAATGACGTTGCTCGGCGTCTTCGGAGGTTCAACAGGCGTCTCTTCCACATCTTCGTTTTCCACTGCTGTAATCGCAGCATCAACCGATGCCAAAATAACCTCGTCCATGTCTGTTTGCTCGTCGGCGTTGACTGGGTCATCGGGTTTTGCTTCCTCACTCACAGATGCCACCGTTTTCAAACGAAGAACGGTGTCCGAATAAGCCTTGCTTCTTGATGGGCAGGGCTCCAAACCTTACATTGAAAGGCCGTGTGTTCGTGGGGGTTCCATGGACAACAAACCTGCCAAAATTTTGGGACTCTCTGGTGAATACCGTTCAACATCAAAATCGGGAATGTTGGTAAACGCAGCCCTCTCTATTGCGGAGGGGCACGGTGCAGATGTGGTGTTTTGGGATCTCGCAGAACAACCGCTTCCTCTGGTGGGAGAAGAAGGTTGTTGGAATCATCCAAATGTCCACGCATTTCAGTCCTTGCTCACAGAATGCGATGCTTTTTTTCTCTCATCCCCTGAGTATCACGGCACCATGTCGGGTGTCATGAAGAACACCATGGATTGGATGTATGACAAGCACGTTGGAGGCAAAGTCTTCGGGTTGATGTCAACACTTGGCGGTGTGACGAATTCCAACACCCTCAATCACATGCGAATTGCCTTGCGTTGGCTGCATGGCTGGCCAGTTCCGGAACAACTTGCCATCGGACATGTCAAAGAGGCATTTGATGACGATGGGAACCTCGTGGACCCTAAACTGCAAGAACGACTTGAATCATTGGTGCTGTCTGTCCTCAATGCCAGCAGGAAAATGAGTGCGTGAACATGGACGTCCAATCCCCAGATACAACTCCCACGTTTACCGACCAGTGGGGTGCCATCTATCGACTGGTTTCTCCTGGTGCTTTCTTACTCGGGAACGACGCTTTGAATGCCCCTCCGAACGAAAAGCCCGTTCAAGAGGTCAACATTTCAGATCCGTTTTTCCTCGGCGAACGCCCAATCACACAGGCACAGTGGTCAGATGTCATGGCAACAAATCCGTCTAAATTTCAAGAAGGTTGGAGTGCAGGATTACGGCCTGTAGAATCTATTAATCTCGAAGACGTTACCAAATTCCTCCATGAACTCAATGAGCGTGACCGCGACGTATCGCATCTTGGATTGAAAGGACAGTGGCGATTGCCGAGCGAGTCTGAATGGGAGTTTGCTGCCAGAGCAGGAACGCGAACACGATGGTCGTTTGGCGATCGTGATGCTGACCTCGATGCCCACGGTTGGCACGCCGGAAACTCAGGTGGGCTGACCCGTGAGGTCGGTTTGAAAAAGGCAAACCCTTGGGGATTTTTTGACATGAACGGTCTCGTAAACGAATGGTGCAGCGACCATTGGGTGCGTGATTTGAAGGAAAATAGATCACAACGCCCCCACCAATGTTCCGGTGAAGAGCGATATGTTGTTCGTGGGGGGGCATGGTTTACGGAGAGCGATTCAACTAGGAACGCAGCTCGTTCCTTCGCCCATCAATCGAAACGGAGTGATGGATTGGGTGTGCGATTGGTTTGGGAACCGATCGAACCGATTGACTGAATTATGGTGCTTCGGAATCAAGTGGTTCAACGTCAATGTCCAGATCTTCATTGAGGGGAGCGAGTTGTTGGTGCTCGGGCGTTCTTCCCGGCCCGACATACCATCGTTGTTCCAGCGGCTCTTCCAACATCAACAGAAGATTCTGTGATTGCAGTAGGTGAAGAGCAGCCGTTGTTCGATGAAGAACTGGAGCGATGTTTTCTTTGTAGATCTCGTTGAGTTTCTTACATATTTCAGCAAATGTTCGTGAACCATCGCACAGTTCCCACAAGGTGCTATTCATGCTGTCCAGAGGCCGGCGCACTTCTTTTGGTGCCCGAAGAATACGTGCGAACCACCTTTCAATTCTCCCAAATTGTTTCGGTATCCTCAACACCACTTTTCTGCCGCTCACACCACGAATATTTGGATCCCGTTCAACATCGCCGTAGCGGCCCCACCACACAGGAACTCTGCATGGAAATTGAGTTGAGAGCGGGTGTTCTTCAAGCCCTGCCAGTTCGTCCATCAAACCCCTCCCTTAGAATTCTGTCCATGTCCATATTAGGAGTGTGAGCATGGATGCTGTACCAAGCAAGGCAACGGTTCTGGTTGCGTTAACACGTTGTGTGAAGTGACGAAGATACCATGTTCCAACACCACAGCACGCAACGATTAGCCACAGTCCGTACCATGCACCGGGATACGACGTCACATGTCTCGGACCTTACAACGTTCCATCAAGGTATTGCTGCCCGTAATACACCCACTGCTCTTCGGTCCACCCCGCAGGCAGACCCGTGTCGGGAAGTGGAGGTCCTGTTGGTACCGCTGTAGGTTGTTCGTTATCTCCGGTTGGTGCGGTATCCTCGGTTTGTACACTTTGTGTATTTACAGGTGCAGCAGATACAGGCGGACCTACGATGGCCTCCGACACTGCATCTTCGAAATCGAGCTCTTTCTGTTCTGGGCGACGGCGCATGAACAAAAGGAGCGCCATAATGATGAAAATCAATCCAATACCGCCACCGATAACCACCGTATTGGAGAACGTTTCATCTGCAGGTGGTTCATCAAACAAGAAGGATACTTCACCCCGTTCAATCATTTGTCCATCCGTTGTTTGAATTGTAAACCCGACTTCTCCAACCAATGAACCAGATAGCCGCAACACCTCGCATCTGTGCTGTCGCATTTGGGGTGTGACATGGCCGGGAGCAAGTTCGTACGTAGTTCCTGTTTGGTTAACAAGACGCTTATCACACGTGACTTGCCAGCCGTCGACACCGCTGACTTGCAACACGAATTCCTCATTGCTTGTGGAAGTTGAAGTGTGATTCACCCAAACCAACGCAGTGGTGCCATGGGCCACGGTCACGTTCTCGGCTCTAGCCACTTCAACTTCCATGCTTCGTTGTTGATTTAACATAATCATGGATTCTTGAACCAGTGGCATCGGAAGTCCGTTCTCATCCACTGCTCCATCGATATCAAATCTGAGTACAAATCGTGTATTGAGGGCCGCATCATCCGGTAGAAGCACATCAATTCTGAGGGTTTGCTCCGCACCAGGGGGGATCATCAAATCGACCGGGGCACCTACGCCTCGGTCGCCACCATCAACGGTGAAGAACACGACAAGTCCTGTGGTTGGGGGCGAGGTAAACACACTCGCCGTCACCGTCAATCGGTCCTCAAGTGCATTTCCGGTGTTGCGAAGCAGAGCCTCGGCGAAAATACTGGTCCCGGCCATTGCTGAAACCGATTGGTTTCCAGAAACGAGCGAAGGCACACGTACTGCCCCTGTTGAAGCCACAAACTCTACACTGTTGTCTGCGAGGTTATTATCATCGCCATCGCCCTCATGTGATGCTTGGATTGTAAGCGTGTGCAATTCTCCGGCCGCTTCCGTCATGGGCAGCATCAACCAAACCGAAACCTGCCGCTCGTGCTCAAGGTCGTACGACACGCTTAGTTCAACCGGGCCCGTGTGGTTTTCACCCTCAACGGTTAACCACCATGTCCATGTGCTTGGGATGTTCTCTGGCGCAATCACTGCTGAGGATGGTCCGTTGCCGTTGTTGATGACGTTGAGCGCAACCTCGTTGGCAATACCTGGTGTAAGTTTGTTGGGTCCGCTCAGCAAGACGAGTGCGATGTCATGGGTTGTCGCCACTCGAAGACCATCGAACGGTGTTCCCTCAATCACCATTTGACTGCGCTGGGATTCAATGACCGGAGTAATGATTGGACCTCGATCATTGGCTTGAACCGTTTGCGGCACTTCAATTTCGACTTCAAATTTGGTGGATGCGCCTGCATTGAGGACAGCGTTGGGCCGGGTTGGCTGATGGACAATCCAATTTCCTTCGTTTTCAACATTCACGCGCATGGAAAAGATATCCTGTCGGGAGGCGTTGTTCCAAATTTCGTATTCCAACACAACCACATCTCCTGCATTCACTTCCATCCTCGGCATTTTCAATTGTTCCAACAGATCTACGGATGCAATGCTGATCATGGATGCTGAAACGTCAATGTCTTTGCTATCATAGCGGTTTGAATCGTTTTGAGCATCGAGGCGCATTCCGAAGGTAACAACGGTATCTGGAGCCACGCCCTGTGGAACACCAAGTGTGAAGAGCGCTTTGACCGTTTCATCAGGACGAATCAACACGGATGATTCCTGTGTCCATGCGAGGCCAACTTGCCAATCGTTTGGAATGCTGGTGGTGTCCAATGTGATGTCAAAAACATCTGTTGCATCGCCATCATTTGTCATTTCGATTTCAAATGTGCAGGTGTAGGAAGGTGGGCAACTTGGTCTGGTCACGGGTTGAATGATGACCGGGATTCTGTCTGCCTTGACCAAAAATTGGACGGGCAAGGTTGTTGAGACACTTGCATAGGCTTGTGAGACAATGTCAACGGACATCTGTTGAAAACCAATGGATGCATTTTGGTCGGGTTGAATCATGATGTTGAATTCCTGCGGATTGCCAGGGGCGACCATCAATCCGTTAAGGGGGTCGAAACTTGTTCCCGATGGCCGCGAATAATAGGCATTCCAATCCCCGGGAAGACCGTTCAATTGTGGGATAAAGGTCTCGGTGATGTTACCAGTGTTGACGATTTTTAGCGTGATGCTACCCCATACGCCTGGGATTGCGCCGTTGGTCGAGACTCCCTGCGCTGATACGTTGTATTCTCCTTGCCGTACTTTTTGATCGTAGACCATGACGATATCGTCGATGTAGAATCCAATGTCCGTGCCGCTCGCATCGGAGGTGAATTCATACTTGAATTGAGATGCGCTGTGAAAGAGATCTTGAGCAACGGGTAGAAGGGGAGATGCTGCCCCTTTGTCGCTCACACTGAACGTTTGCCAGTTGGCACCATCGGTGAAGGTTTGATCAACCGTTCCGCTGATTGACCCAATTTCACTCCAAGCCCCAAAGGCATTCTTACCATACATGGTGAGTTTGTCGTTTGCGGCTGTGCTACCGGTGTAAAAGAAGGAGAAACCGTTGGTTCGGGTTGGATTGACATATGCATCGGATAAATCCATTACCGGTGTTGTCATGCTTGAGAGTGCGTTGTTGTTGTAGTTCGAGGATTGTCCATTGCCTGCATGACAGCTCCGCCCTTGTGATATGGAGGTATCACTACTCAAACTCCAGCCTGAACCGAGTGTCCATTGTGTCGTTGAATCGCAGTTGAAGTAGGTGGCTCCAACAGTGAATCTGCGATTCAATGCATCGTTGGCAGGCACATCGTCCGAAACGGTTGATGTGGCTCGGATAACCATGGTGTGATTACCTGAATACGATGGCAGAATGGGGATGCTTGCGGTGTTTGAATTACCGCCTCCAATGGACGCCATTTGAACGGTTGTGTTCACGAATTCAAAGTAGGTGTATTCATTGTGTAAAACCAGGACATTCACATCAATGACGCCCGAGGATGCAGTTCCAATATTTTCTACAGTCACCGTCAGCGTCGACGAGACATTGACCATGCCGTCGATGACGTACAGGTTGGCGGGCCGGTTAAAGCCGAGAATAGGGTGATTTGAGGAGAACATTTTGTATTTTGCACTGTCCGTACTGCTGGTGTAGGCTACGCTTACGTCCGTTACCGTAACATCGACGCCCGTTGGATTCGTTGGGCTTTCGTGGGTTGTTTTGAGTGCGTTCAATTGAGAAACGGGTTGGTGCATGAGAACCGCTGCAAACAGCAGCGCCAAGACAAATACCTTCAATCGCATGGTTTCCCCTATGGGATGGATGAACCTCTATCTATTTAGAAACGCTGTCAGACGATTCTTGGGTCGAGAAGACCGAATCGAGTTCATCCTGAACGGTTTGATGAGCAATTTGCAATTTCGCTTCGTCCCTCTTTTCCTTTGCCCTTGCGGCAAAATACACCGTGAACGATGGTATCAACACCATTGAGAAGCAGCCCACGACGGCCGCAAGAGCCCACAGAAACTCTGTTGCCGCATCCACACTGAACACCTCAATAGAATCAAACTCTTCGTTCACCGTTTCAGCCGTCAAGCCGGGTTGCGTTGTCCGGTTCCCCTGTTCCATGATTTCTATCCTTATCACGGATGGCGTGTGTGTGTACTCAATGAGATTGCGAGCCTTGTCTTCTGCTTCTCCGACTGATTGTGCAAACACACTTCCGTTTGACCGACGAGCAGGATCCACCGAAGTGAGGGCATGAATTGACACGTTGCCTCCATCCTCAACCAACCTTTCGTGGCTTTCGTCATAGTCGCATTGCTCTGCACATGAAAATTCATACTCGTGGGGTTCGTTCAAGTCGTAGGTTGTTCCGAGAAGCTCGTGGCTGTAGAGTCGAGCACTGTTGGAGATCCTGAGAACTGAATTGCTGGAAAGTTCGGTTGCGGTCACGTTCACCCATGTGAGGTTTGCATCGTTGGCGTAAATCTGCCATGCCCAAGTTGTTGTATTGTCGTCTTCGTCGTATATTCGTTCGACCACTTCCGAAGCTTCTGATGCGTTGAATTCATCCACAGTTGCGCTTGTTTGATAGATGTAGACGGAAGGTGAAACGGTCGCTCCATAAACGGCGTAGGAAAGCATGAAAATGAGTGTCAGTGACAGCCCAATCAGCGTCCTGAGAAGGTTTGGATTTTGGGCCAGAGCCTTCTTCATCAATATTGCCGAGAAAATCGCTGTTCAAGAAGGCTTGCATACCACCATCTACGGTCGTTCTACCACCTTAGAAAATCGCTAGCCTGACCCGTTCTTTTCATATAGGGGCGGGCGGTCGCCATGTTGCTTGGTGCATCACGATGACGACCGTCTACGATATTCCTGCTGACCTCTTTAATCCTGCTCTGGCCGTAGAATTGGCCAAAGAAGATGCCATTTCCATGCCTGAGTGGGGCGATTATGTGAAAACTGCGGTGGACAGAGAACGCCCTCCGACACAATCAGATTGGTGGTATCTCCGTGCTGCCGCCATCCTTCGCAAGGTTGCTCGTAACGGCCCCGTCGGCGTCACCCACCTCGCACAGGCGTTTGGCGGTAAGAAAGACAACGGCGCCATGCCGAACACGCCAGGCGTTGCCTCTCGTCACATCATTCGCACGGCGCTGCAGCAACTCGAAGATGCCGGTTTGGTTGAAAAAGTTCCAAAGAAAGAAGTTGAAACTGCTGACGGAAAAGTCATGCTTTATGCCGGTCGTCAAGTGTCATCAAAAGGTCAACAATTCGTTGACAACGTGGCGCATTCGCTACGTGGTGTAGCCGATGAGCAGTATCCCGGGCTCAGCAAGTATTGAACGGGGTGAGGACGTGACATTGATGGCTGCTGCTCATGACGATGAACTCGCAGCCCTACGTGCTCAACGTTTGCAAGCCATGCAAGAACAACTCCAGCAGCAAGCTGCATCACAGTTGGAAGCAGAAGAACAGGCTCAACAGGATGCAGCCCTTTCAGCCTCCATTGATTCGCTTCTGCGCCGGGCCCTCTCGCCTGATGCAAGGTCCCGAATCGCCCGAATTGCACTGGTCGAACCAGCACGTGCGCAATCCATCAAAGCCGACCTCGTTCAAATGTTCGAGGCAGGCGAATTCAAGGCACCCTTGAGCGATGCATCTCTCAAGCATATGCTAACACAACAGTCCAAGAGCCGCAGCAATGCGTCCATCCGGAGAATCTGAGAAGGTGCTCGATATGTCAAAACACAAACCAGCAGCAAAGAAAATTCGCCTTTTGAAGGCAGGAAAGCAGAACCGGCGTGTCCCTGTTTGGGTCATGCTCAAGACCGACCGAAACACTGTGTCTCATCCAAAGCGACACCAATGGCGACGTAGTAAGTTGCAACGATGAGGTGTTGAATCATGGCACGATCCAACGAATCAGAACTGATTGTCCCCCTACGGAACGCGTGGAACATCACCCGGTACAAGCGTGCTCCCAGAGCAATGCAAATCATCCGCGAGCAAGTGATTCGTCACTTGAAGGTCCGGGAGGATGAAGAACTCTACATTGACCCAGAAGTCAACGAATACATTTGGAAACGAGGCATTGAAAACCCTCCGCGCAAAATTCGCTTGATGGTCATTCGACACGATGAACCCGACTTCCCTGTTGAAGTCAAACTGATGAAGGAGTGAATCAAATGGGAAATATTCGACCAAGTTTTATCAAAATTCGAGCGATTCGTTTGTGTGAAGAACACGGTGAAAAATTCACTGACGATTTCGACCACAACAAGCAAATGGTTCAGCAATTGACCGATGTTGGCTCCAACAAGAAACTTCGCAATTGGATCGCCGGGTATGTTACGCGGTACCGCAAGCGCCGAACCGACTGATGGTGTTTTGAGTGACCGTTCGGGTTGACTGGGACCGTCAACCTGTGAGTGTCCACGCAGATGATTCCCAAGTCCTAGAGCGACTTATTCTCCATTTGCGAAACCAGCACAACCTTAGAAAAAGGTCGATCGTGATGGCAGACAGAGAGAATGGTGGATATTTGTTCTTCATCTATCAGGTTTGTGACCCTCGATGGATTCTTGAGTTCATTCAACAAGACAGAGGCGAAAACGATGGGTGAACGTCAAGCGTTGCCCCTGCCATCAGGGCCAGTTGATGTCGTTGTTGTCTTGGTCGGCGTCACACACCCAGGCAATCTTGGTGCCATCTGCCGTTCGATGTTGAATTATGGTTTTGATGACCTCCGACTCGTGAATCCACGTTGTTCCCCCGATGATGAAGAAACACGTGCGAGAGCCAAACATGCACAACGCGTGTTGGACGGCTTGGAGATTTTTAGTTCCATCAACGATGCGGTCGCAGACTGTAGAGCTGTTATTGGAACATCGGGAAAGCGGGAAACTGGTGAAAAAACCCTCGTTCGGCATTATCTCTTTCCCTGGGACATGGTGGAACGTGAATCTGCTGCCTATGGACAGATCGCCTTAGTGTTCGGCGAAGAGGGAAAGGGCCTTTCGGCAGATGACCTCGCTCAATGCGATTATTTCGTCACCCTGCCAACATGGGAAGGCTATCCAATTGCGAATCTGAGTCATGCTGTCAATGCGATTCTCTACGAATTCCACCGTTCTCGAGTGTTGAATCAACAGGGCAGTGACCCTGCTTTGCCTGAGATTGTACCGCTATCTAATTCGTTAGAGCCTCCCATCCGCCAAGCACTCGTTGATGCCATCGAACAATTTTCTCAAGCGATGACGGGTGTACCGGAGCGGGCTATATCGGTCAACGCTACCCTCAAGCGGACGTTGCTCAAAGGAACGCCCTCGAACGATGAGGCAACGCGTTTAATTGGTGCATTTGTAGAGGCCACAACCGCACTGCAATTCAGTCAAGACGACCCTCAGTGGATGAAAGAACACCGTCGACGGCTATTGTAACGGTCGCCATGTGGCCATGGATTTTGGAGTCTCACGGCAATGCATGGCAACCAATCGAAGTCTATTGCCATATGCTGTTTTGATGTGTGGTTGCACTTGCTCAAACGCCCATTTGGCGAGATTTTCTGCCGTTGGAATGAACGGGACGACAACCGTTCGGTGCATGTCTCCCATGCTTTTGCATGCTGCTTTTGCATCTTCATCGCCTTCATAGACAACAAATGCGTGGTCAACAACATCGTGGACATAAACGGTGAGAATTTCACTGATATCTGAAAAATCCATGAGCATTCCCTCATCTGAAACACCCGTCGCCGTCACGACATCCCCCTCGATTTCTGCTTCAAAGCGATAGCGATGCCCATGCAGATGCTTGCATTTTGATTTGTGATTGGGCACCCTGTGCCCCGTATCGGTCTCAATGTAACGTCGTATGGTTGTCGTCATGTGTTTTCATCTCCCAGTTCTGTAAACTCCATGGATGCAGAATTGATGCAGTAGCGTTCACCACCGTAAGCGCGGGGGCCATCGTCGAAGACATGACCAAGGTGGGCGTCGCATTGACTGCACCTTACTTCTGTTCGGATCATTCCGTGGCTGGTATCTTTGATTCTAACGATGCCAGCTTCTCTGTGTTCTGTGTGAAACGAGGGCCACCCGCATCCTGAGTCAAATTTCATGTCCGATGTGAACAACAAAGTTGAGCAACAAATGCAGGTGTACTCGCCGCTACGCTGCTCGTTCCAATACTCCCCTGAAAATGCTCGTTCGGTGCCTGCCTGTCTGGTGACATGATATTGAAGGTCCGTCAATCGTTCCCTGTACTCTTTGTCCCGATGGGCCTCTTCCACCGCAAGTGCTGCCTCAAGGACGACCCCCCATTCATCGATGTAGTCAACGGGATCTTTTCTTCCAATTGCATGAAAGGCGAGGATCCGTTCAACATCGGAACCTGTTTTACCGTGGCTTCTTACCA
>Ga0181566_10000750_pt1 | contig 25975 bp, 26 predicted proteins | sample 101ome_15_FD_133762 | JGI IMG/M metagenome (GOLD analysis project Ga0181566, IMG submission 133762) | Coastal salt marsh microbial communities from the Groves Creek Marsh, Skidaway Island, Georgia - 101402AT metaG (megahit assembly) | ecosystem: Environmental > Aquatic > Marine > Intertidal...
TTAAAAAAAAGAGCTATATCTTTAAATATACTTCACTCAAAACAAAAAGCATTCATAGAAGGAAAAGACCTAATTCAAGAAGATCTAAAGCCCTCAAAAGAGTTCAAGAAAATTTTAGAACTTTTCTACGATAAACAGCTTCGAAATGAATTTAATTCAAAAGAAACAGCATGTATTGCATTAAAAAGTTATCTTCAAAAATAAAAAATTATTTCTGCATTTTTGAACTGTCAATCTCTATAACAGTATGTACGTTACCTCTAGGATTATAATCAGCAACGATTTTCATATATTTTGGTTTTAATTTTCTCTCTAATAACTCATAAATTTCATTTGCAGAGTTCTCGTGAGATATATGTTTATCCCGAAAAGAGTTTATATAAAGTTTAATCGCTTTTAACTCTACAACCCATTCATCTGGTGTATATTCTAAATATATAGTTGCAAAATCAGGATATCCACTTCTTGGGCATAAACATGAAAATTCAGGCAAAGTCATTTTTATAAGATAATCCCGTTTGTGCTGATTTTGCCATATCTCTAAATCTTTTTCAACATCAAACTCATTTATAATTTTTTCACCATATTTCATTTATTTTTCCTCGTATACATCTTCTAATTCACTTAATGATTTACCCTGTTTATAATCTATTCCTAAATCATTCACAAAAGTGCCTATTTCATTATCTTCAATCATTTTTATCCATGTTTTAAGCCCAAGATTATGAGCAGTTGTATTGAAACCTTTTAAAATGTTTTTATACTTCATTTTATCGCTTTTTTTAGTGTAAATTGAATCAAATCGTATAAAATCAATATCCAAATCCCTCATATACAAAAAACTTGTATGTAAAGAACCTACTCTATCAATTCCTACTTTAATCCCCATTTTCCTAATTGATTGTAGAGTTGAATTATATCTTGTGATATTTGAATAATACTGAGATTCTGCAATCAAAAATAAAAGTTTATTTTTTACTATTTCATTTGAAGTAAGTAAATGATTCAATCTTTCTACAAAACTATAATTTCTAATTGAACTCGCTTCAATATTTAAACAAAGAGAAATATTTTTTTGAGAACTTATGATTTCACAAATTTTTTCAATAAGAATAAAATCATATTCTGCACTAAGACCTAGTTTATGAACCACTTTCATATAGGATTTAGGATGTAGTACTTTACCATTAGAAGTTTTCATTTTTACAAAACATTCATAAAAGAGGAGTGAATTATTTTCAAAAACTGCTTGTTTTTTTATAATAAAAGATCTATTTTCAATAGCATCTATTGTATAACTTTCAAGATCATTCGGATCAATTTCCTCTTCTTTTAAATATTTTTTCTGTTTATTTAACATTTGATTGTCAAATAGTTTATCAAACAAAAAATCTAATTTATCGGAGTATAATGTGTCAATTATAGCTCCTGAAATCTTTACTTCCATGTGATCAATCAAAATCTCATTACTTTTTAAACATAAAAGTTCCAAAATAGTTTTATATTGAGTACTTTCTCCAGGTAATCCAATTATAAAATCACCACCTTTCAATTGACCCATAGGAAAGTTACTAATTTGTTTGTCATTAAAATATTTTTCTATATATTGTACAAATTTTGATAAAACTTTATCCCCATTTTGGAAACCATATGTCTCATTAATGTAATATAAATTATCTATGCTGATTAATATTAATGTATATTCTTTATTTTTTTTTATCTCTTTTTTCAAATATTTATATAAATAACTTCTAGTGAACGTTTTACTTATAGGTTCCGTTATTTGCACACTAAAACCATCATAGATTAAAAAAAATATAAAATATATACTAAAAGCTAAGAGTAAAACTGAATTGAAATAGAATGTAATATCTAAAGATTCATAATAAGATTGGAAAGTATTATAAATAAACAGAAGAAGAAGAAGAAAAATGGGAAGTGCCATCCTTAGTGCTAAACTAAAACGGTATTCCCTCTCTTTTTTTTCTGGTAGTAACATCTAAAAATTTAAACGTCTAAGTGTTTTACATCTTTTGCATGAGTTTCTATATAGTTACGTCGAGGCTCTACCTCATCTCCCATAAATAAAGTGAATGCATCAGAAGCAACTTCTGCATCCTCAATATTAACTTGTAATAAAACCCTATTTTCTGGTGTCATTGTTGTTTCCCAAAGTTGATCAGGATTCATTTCACCTAAACCTTTGTAACGCTGGATATATGCACCTTTTTTTGCATAATCGATAACATCTTCAAGAGATTCAATAGGATCATCTGTGAAATTTAAATCCCACTCTTGTATTTTTCTATATACAAAATCTGCTTCAGTAAAGTGTGGAGCTGAAAAGAGTTCATCATTTATAAGAAGCTCTTCCATTCCTCCTTCAGTTTGTACAAATATATGAATCTCATTTGTTTCTTCATTAATTGTCTTAGTTAGAATATTGTTATTGATTGAAGTTAAGAATGACTCAATTTTTTCATATAATTCATTAGTTCCTAAAGAGATCAAATCAGGATTTTCAATAAAATGACGAATCAAATTAATTAAGGCATATCTTCTCTCTAATGCGTCTAAAGAACTTTTATAGTGATCAACCATTTTAAAATAAGATACTAAATCATTATGTCCTATATCTCCAACTTCTAAAGATTCAACACCATTATCGATAAGAAAATCATTCATCTGTCTATCATCTTTAAAATAGATCTCTTTTTTTCCTTTTTTATAACGGTACAACGGTGGCTGAGCTAAGTATAGATAACCTTTTTCAACAATATCTCTAAAATAACGAAAGAAAAACGTTAGTAAAAGTGTTTGTATATGACTTCCATCTACATCTGCATCGGTCATGATAATAATTTTATGATAACGAAGTTTTTCTTCATTATATTCTTCACCGATACCACAACCCATTGCTGTGATCATATTTGTAATCTCATCAGATTTCAATATTTTCTCTAAACGTGCTTTTTCAACATTTAATATTTTACCCTTAAGCGGTAAAATTGCTTGAAAAACTCTATCACGTCCCATCTTAGCAGAACCACCCGCAGAATCTCCCTCCACTAGATACAATTCACATATTGATGCATCTTTACTTTGACAGTCTGCTAATTTACCAGGAAGTGTGCCTACACTCATTGAATCCTTACGGCGCGTGAGTTCTCTTGCTTTTTTAGCTGCTTCACGACCACGAGCAGCCATAAGAGCTTTTTGAACTATTGCTTTAGCTTCAATAGGATTTTCTTCAAAATATTTTGCTAACTCTTCACCAGATGCTTTTTGAATTAATGGTTTAACATAAGTGTTTCCAAGTTTACCTTTTGTTTGACCTTCAAATTGAGGTTCTGGAACACGTGCTGATACAATTGCTATTAAACCCTCTTTAACATCATCTCCAGATATTTTTACATCTTTTTCTTTTGCAGCACCATTTTTAGAATTATAATTTGATATAACACGTGTTAAAGCAGCTCTAAAACCAGCTTCATGTGTACCACCATTTGGTGTTCGAATATTATTTACAAAAGATGCTAATTTTTCATCATATGCATCATTATACATTAAAGCGATATCAAACTCTATATCTTCTACTTTTCCAGAAAACGAAAAAACTTCAGCAACTTTTGTTTTTTTATTCATATCAGAAACATATTGAGCAATACCACCTTCAAAATGATAAACCTCTTTTGTTCCTGTTCTTTCATCATTAAATTTTATAGTTATAAAAGGATTTAAATATGCTAATTCTTTAAAACGTTTTGATAAGTATTCATACTCAAATGTAACAGTTTCTGTAAAAATACTAGGATCAGCGGCAAACTCTATTGTTGTACCTGTTTTACGAGTATTTCCTGTTACAGTTAGTGCTTTTTGAGGAATCCCTTGTTTAAAATCTTGTTCATGTATTTCACCATTTCTGTGAATAGTCATATGAAGAGTTGATGAAAGTGCATTTACAACAGATACACCAACACCATGCAGTCCACCAGAAACTTTATATGTATCTTTGTCAAACTTTCCACCAGCATGAAGTACTGTAAGAACAACAGTTGCAGCAGACACGCCTTCTGTTGGGTGCATATCTGTAGGGATACCACGACCATTATCAGCTACTTTACAAGTCCCTTCTTTAGTTAATGTAACCGTAATAGTGTCACAATGACCTGCCATTGCTTCATCTATAGAGTTATCAATAACTTCATATACTAAATGGTGAAGACCTCTATGACCAGTGTCCCCAATATACATACCTGGACGTTTTCGAACAGCTTCAAGTCCTTTTAGGACTTTAATATTACTAGCGCCGTAATTTTGTTCCAAATTTTCTCCTTATATAACTATCGGCATAACTACCGTTTTAAAGTTTTCATCATTTAAAATAAATGGTAAGTTTCCTTCATTTAAACCCATTGTAAATTCAGAATTTTGTATAGAATTTAAAAAGTCTAAAAGATATCTACTGTTGATTGCTAAAACGAAAGGTTCTTCAAAACCAGTAGCAAAATTTATTTCTGTTTTAGCCTCAATATTATCATCACTTAAAGATTCAAATGTAATTAAATTTTGATTAAATGTTATTTTGACATCAGTTGAAATAGTAGTAATTTGTTTAATTGAATCAATCATAGTTGCTTTTGGTAAAATCAGAGTATTAGCAATCTCTTTTGGAATAATTCTTGAGTACTCTGGAAATTTTCCATTTATGAGCTTTGTAAAAAAAGTATATTGATCAGATTGAATAATTAAATTTGTAGCATCATAATAGAGTTCTATTTCATTGAAAAATAGTTTTTGAATCTCAACAATAGCTTTTTTCGGAATAATTATAGAAAGTTCATTTGTTGAATTATTAGGAATGTGAACAACTGCTAATCTTCTAGTATCGGTGGATGCAAAATTAATTCTATCAGGTTGAATATCTATTAATGCACCATTAAGTTCAAATTTTGGATTATTAGTATCTATTGCAGGAGTTATTTTTTTGAGAGATTCTATGAGTGAATAAGAATCTATAGAAATTTTATCTTTACCATCAATTGTTGGAAACTCTGGAAATTCTTCAGTTGCAAATGTTGGTAACTTAAAATTAGAATGTGATTGAGTTATAAATAACATATTGTTTTTAAGTTCTAAATCAACATTTCCATCTTTTAAAATTTTAATAATATCTAGAAATTTTTTACCATTAGCTGTAGCAGAACCATCCTGAGTTATTGTCACATTGTTTGTGTTTACAAAATAACCTATTTCATAATCAGTAGCTTTAATAGTTAAAAGACCATTAGATGCATTTATATAAACGTGAGAAGTTATTTGAGATGTATCTTTTTTTTCTAAGAATGGACCAGCTTGAATTAAGATATTTTCTATAATAGATTTAGAGATTGATATCTTCATTTAAATTCCTATATTATTTAATAATTTTAGTATGTAGTAGTAATAGGAAGTGAATATGTGAAAATCACTTTTTAAACCCTACATACCTTCATTTTTAGATGTGATGAATTGCAATAGAGTAATTCACACCTATTCACTTATATTATTATATCTTTTTTTTTTAACGATTAAGAGGATGTCGTTATTTTATTTGAAAGTTCATCTATTTTTGTTTTAAAATCCTCATCATTTTCAATTAATTCATTTATTTTTTTAATTGTATGAGATATAGCTGTGTGGTCTTTCATACCAAAATATTGAGCAAGTTGTGGCATAGTATTTTCAGTTAGATCTCTACAAATAAAAATTGCTATTCGTCTAGCATATACAAGATTTTTACTTCTTCCCTTTGAACGAATTTCACTTGGTTTTATATTTAGATCTTTTGCTACACATTCAGTTATAGAATCCATACTGAGATTCATTTTTTTCTCTTTAAGTTGATCTTTAAGAGCGTTTTTTGTAAAAGCTAAATCTATATCAACATGCATAAGTTGTGAATATGCATGCAGACGTGAAAGAATCCCTTCTATCTCACGAACATTATTATCTATTACAGTAGCTATATAGTTTATGATATCTGGTGAAAGATTTACTTTATTGATTTCACATTTGCTTTTTATAATGGCTATTTTCGTTTCTAGTTCAGGGGGTTGAATATCTGCAACTAAACCCCATTCAAAACGACTTTGTAGTCTTTCTTCTAAGCCACCTATTTTTTTTGGTGGTTTATCTGCTGTAAGAATTATTTGCTTTCCATCTCCTCGTAATGCTTCAAAAGTATAAAAAAACTCTTCTTGCAATGAATTTTTATTACTTAAAAATTGGATGTCATCAATGAGTAAAACATCACATTTTCTATATTTTTCTTGAAATTTATCCATCGTCTTATTTCTAAGGTGTCGAATAAAATCATTGAGTAGTTGCTCACTTGTAGTGTAGATAACATTTTTGCCTTGGTTTTCATAGACATTTCCAGCTGCTTGCATAAGGTGTGTTTTTCCTAGGCCTACACCTCCATATATAAAGAGTGGATTATAAACCTTTCCTGCATTTTCACTTACACTTTTCACTGCTGCATAAGCAAACTGATTTGATCCTCCAACCATAAATGTATCAAAAACTTGAGAGGGATTTAAAAGTGAATGTGAAGGCTTTGTATTATTTTTTTTAACATTTTTTCTTTTTTCTACTAAGTTTTTTAAAGTGATTTTTATACTAACTTTAATACCTGTACTTACCTCAAAAAGGTGTGCTATTTTTTCACTATATTTACTTTTTATCCAGTTAGATACAAGAGCATTAGGTGCATAAAAAATTGCTAGATCACTTGAAGATTTTTTAGGATCATATTTTAGGTGTTTTATATATCTGTTGTATTCAGATTCTGTAATCTCATCTTTTAGTTTGTTAAGTATCTCTTCACCAATATTCACAAAATCCCTTTATCTATTCATTTAATTGTGAATAATATCAGTTAAAGACATAAAATAGCTTTAAACATATGTGAATAATTAAACTAATTTATATTAGGAATCCTAATATAACCAAGAAACTATAGCTGTTCCAATTCCATGTGATTCTTTTTGTTCTTTAAATTGTTTTGAAAACTCAATAGCCATTACATCAAGAACAAGATTTTTATAGCGTGCCGTGAATCCAACTCCGTAATATCCATATAAAATTTTCTTTTCAACTGAATGTGAAGAAGTAAAGTTATTTCCATCTAAAAAGATATCATGTCCTACAGCAGTTGCCGCTGCTGTAAAATTAAAACTAAAACTCCATGGATAATTAAATCTATTTTTAAATTCTCCATATACTGGTATACCTGGATCATTTCCAATATTTACAGTTGATAAACCATAATCTTTGGGAATGTTGTAACCAAATCTAGTTGTGAATCCAGCTGAAGCATTGATTGCTATATTTCCTAATTCAGCAGATGTGAAAGGAATAAAAGATCCTTCATATTTTCCAAAATCTTTTGAGTGATATTTCCATTTTTGAGTGAATTTTAAATTCACTCCTAATTCATCTTTTAGTTGATGATCCCAACCATTGACTTCATCAAAATCAAATGTTTTGTGAAACTCTCTTTGTAGTTGTTTTGAAAGTGAAGAAGGTCCTACGACGCCAATTTTTAATGAAAGAGATCGAAGTTGTGTTGTTGTTGTTTTATGCATTCCTGCTTCAAGATAAGTCCAACCTGCATATGGTCTGTCATTTTGTATCAGTTGAGTGTTGAGTGTATCGGTCGGTGTAAATATTTGATTAGCAATTGAAAAAGTTGCATAAGAATATGTTTTTTCAGATTTATATCCTAAAACATCAAAGAGTGTATTCTCCGTTTTTGGAACAAAATATAAAAATGTAAACATTTCACCAGTAGAATATCCATCATCTGTTCCAAAATATACATCATTTTCAATGTAAAAGTTTGCTCTATCAAAAACCCAATTATCATCTGTAGTTGTATCAGAAGCGACTAAAAGACTATAAATAGATAAAATAAGTAGTAAAAATTTCATGTTTTTATTATATCAGAAACTATTTGTATATAATATTCACATAATTTTCATAATTGAGTTTTGATGACAATATTAGGTATAGATCCCGGAACTAGAAATATGGGTTACGCTCTTATAAAGTATGACAAAGGGAAACTTTCTTTACTTGAAGCTGGATTGATAAAAATGAAAGCAGAAGAGTTGCAGTTTCAAATACCACAAATGGTTGAAGCATTGAGTTTGATTTTTAGTAATAATGAGATTGACGAAGTTGCGATGGAAGATATATTTTATGCTCACAATCCAAAGACAACTATAAAACTAGCACAATTTCGTGGGGCTATCATGTTAAAACTTTTACAAGAGTTTGGACAGTTTCATGAGTATACTGCTCTTCAAGTAAAAAAAGCACTTACTGGTAAAGCAAAAGCTTCCAAGGAACAGGTTAATTTTATGGTGAAAAGACTTTTAAACATAAAAAAAGAGATTAAGCCGCTTGATATATCTGATGCGATTGCTATTGCAATAACTCATTCACAACGTATTAAGATATAATGTGAAAAACTAAGGAGAATATACATGGCAAGTATTGACAATGCATCAATTGTAAAAAAAGCAAATATCTATTATGACGGAAAGGTTACAAGTAGAACTGTAAAGTTGGTTGATGGAAGTGTACAAAGTTTAGGAATAATGATGCCTGGTGAATATACTTTTTCAACAAATGAAGCTGAAATCATGGAGATGATGAGTGGAGAGCTTGAAGTTAAACTTCCAAATGAAGATTGGAAAGTTATTCACACTCCTGGGACGTTTAATGTTGACGCTAATTCATCATTTGACTTAAAGATTAAAACTGTAACTGATTATTGTTGTTCTTATATCAGTGAATAATTCTTAAATTTATAGTATTAGAATTGAAAATTTGTTTCACAGATGATGTGAAGCAAGTTGATTCAGGTTTGCCTCATCTAGAGCACCTGATACTCTTTGTACCTCTTTTCCATTTTTAAATACTATAATAGTTGGGATACTTCTTATCCCAAATCTTCCACCAAGCTCTTGTTCATTTTCCGTATTTACTTTTGTAAATAGCGCTTTAAGAGGGAACTTTATAGCTGTTTTTTCAAACGTTGGAGCCATCATCTGACATGGTCCACACCAAGGTGCCCAAAAATCAACTATAACTGGAATTTCACTATTCACAATAACTTCATCAAAATTATTTTTATTGAGATCTAGGGGTTTTGTATCTAAAAGTGATTGTTTGCATTTACCGCAGTTAGCTTTAGAATATGTTTCTTTAAATGGAACGTTATTCACACTTAAACAGTGTATACATACAATTTTCATACTTCATCTCCTTGATTGTGTAATTTTTTTGGTAATTCTATTATAGTTTTAGTTTTAGAATTTTTAGATGTTATAGTTAATTTACCATTTAAGTGATCTTCAACAATTGTTTTACAAACATATAACCCTAATCCTGTTCCATTTTTTGATTTTGTTGAAAAGTATGGCTCAGTTATTCTTTGAATAATATCCTCAGGAATTCCACCTGCATTGTCTTCAATTTCTATAGTGTTATGTGTCATTTTTTCATATGACTTAATTAATATATATGGATTCTGTATAGAGTTTTCATGAAATGCATCTAAAGAATTTTTTAAAATATTGATGATTGTTTGTACTAATTCATTTTCATATGTTGTTATTTCTAAATTTTCGTCTAGTTCATTAATATAGCTGATACCGTTTTGAGTTATATCATCACTTATTAGTCGGATAGAACGTTCAAAAATAGAACTTATTTTAATTCTAGTAATCTCTTTGTTTTTCTTAAAAAAGTTTCTAAAATCATCAATAGTATCTGAAAGATATGTAACTGTCTTTTCTATTTTAGAATAGGATGAATGAATAATTTCATCATTTATGGTTCCTAACTCTGTTTTAATTCTGAGCGTAGCTATAACAGTATTAATAACAGATAATGGTTGTCTCCATTGATGAGCTATCATTGATATCATTTCACCCATGGCAGTTGTTCTAGAGTTTTCTATCATCTTTTCTTGGTGAACTTGTATTAGTTTTGAACCAGTAATATTTTCACTAAATATTACAAAACCAACATGCTCCCCATTTTTATCATAATCTGGCACAAGTGTATTTTGCAGCCATATCTCTTTTCCATTTTCAGTTAAAGTGACTTTTTCATATTGAAATATTTTTTTTTCTCTTGCATGTTCAGTTAGTTGATCTTTTAGCGTTTTCGTTATAGTTAGTTTTTCATACTCAAATAAATTTTTTAAATAAATATCTTCTTGATCAAAACCTACTGCTTGAAGGTAAGCACTCGAAAGCTGAGTAATTATAAATTGATGATTTACTTTTATGTAGAGAACCCTTTCATCTACTATTTTTTTCTCAGCTATTAGTTCTCTATTGAGTTCCTCAATTATTTTAAGATTTTCTTCGAGTTGCTTGTTTGCGTTAGCCATTATTGTTTGATCTGTTATTATCAATGCTACAAGTTTTTGATCTATGTCAAAGGGGATAATACTAACATCTTGCCTCATATGTGAAAATCCCGATGCTTTTATCTGGTTGATTTTTATGGGGATAAAAAACTTAGATGTATGTGCGGTATAAAAGGTTGGTGTTCCCATTTGTAAAGCTGTTTTTATTTTTCTCTGAAGTGTTTTTGCGTTTATTTGGGGAAATAATGAGATAAGGTTTTTATCAATAACCTCATTTTCTTTTAAATGGGTGTGTATTTCAAGCCACTTATTAAAATATAATATATCTAGATTTTGATCAAGAATTAATATTCCTGAATCAATGTTCGATATTAATTTTTTTTCTACATCAATGTTTCTAAAATAGTGTTGAGTTGATTTTTCAGCCATTCAATAGATCCATCTTGAGTTAATATATATATTTCACCGTTAATTTTTTGATCTTCGAAGTTAAGTTGTGTGTCAATCACTATAACTTGAGAAAAATCCATAAGTTTTTTGTTTGTGTTTATTTTATCATGCGGATGCTTGCTAATAGTTGGAAGTGAAAATTTAACTTCAGTTTGCATCTCCATAGCTAATCTAGTCGTAAGGGATGATGTTAAAACATTTGTTAGCTCCAAAATTGCATCATCTAAATCTTCGTTAGTTTCTAACTCTAGATGTTTAGCTAAATTTTTTGCACTTTCATCATTGATAAAAAAAGCACTTTCACCACTAAATTCACCATTAAACGCTTGCATTGAAAAAAAATAGCTTTCACCTTTAATGTTCTCAAGTTTTGAGATAAGTTCTGAAACTTTCATTGTTTTAATATTTGGAATAGTAAGCGTTGCAAATGTATCAAGCATCTCTGCAACTACAGCTGTTGCATCTCCATAAGCAATGTTCATTAGCTCTTTTAAAACATCTATTTCATCTTCTGTCAAGTCTAAGTTATTCATTAGAGTAAACCTAAAATTTCTTCCATTTTATCAGGACTAATTGGTTTTTTAGTGTGAGTTATTGCACCTAAGCTTAAAACCTTTTCTCTAGCTTTGGGTTGCACATCTGCGGAGATTACAACAATTTTCGTATCTGGTTTTTTTTCTAATATTACAGGGATAGCTTCATATCCATCCATTACAGGCATTGTTAAATCTAGAAATACTACATCAATACTTTCATTCATAATTATCTCAACAGCATCTTTGCCATTTTCCGCTTGAAGTATTTGGGCATTTTCTCTATGAGATTTTAGAGATTTTATAAGGCTAAGTCTAGCTAGCTTTGAGTCATCAACTACTAAATACTTCATATTTTTCCTTAGAAGGTGTTCTATTTAAAATTCATTTTCTTCAAATTTTATACTCGCGCATTCTATAAAGAAAGATGAATTTTTGATACTTTGTACATTATAACATGAGCCTAATCCAATAGCAAGCTTATTGTCACTTTCAATTATACTGATTCCTTCAGACATATCTAAAAGACTCAATTTTGTGTTATCTAGAAGTCTTGCATCACTTACTCCAGAACATTCTAGTTTCAAACTAATCCAATCAAATGATCTTGATACATCTTGGGCTGTTAGTGTAATATTCATAACTAAAGGTGAAACTACATCAATAGAGCGAACTTCACCATCTTTAAAATTATCAAATCTTTTTAAAAACTGTTCTACTTTTCTAAGTGGTTGCATTTTATTGACAACCTACACATTCCATACTTCTATCTTCAACATCATGAGCCACTTCAGGAGATTGAGAGCGGAGATAGTAAGTTGATTTTAATCCAAGTTTCCAAGCAAGCATATAGATCTCATTGAGGTATTTTCCACTTGCTTTATCAAGAGTAATGAAAATGTTTAGAGATTGACCTTGATCTATCCATTTTTGACGGATTGCTGCTGCTTTAATAAGAATAGTTTGGTTTAGATCATACGCTGGTGTATAGTATGCCCATGTTTCTGGTGAAAGTTTAGGAACAACAACTGGTATTAAACCAGAGAGATTTTCCTCAAACCATTTTCTTTTAAATACAGGTTCGATTGCTTGAGTAGTTCCTGTAAGAATAGATATAGAGCTTGTAGGTGCTACAGCCATTAGATATCCATTTCTCATGCCTTGAGATTTTACTTTTGTACGTAACTCGTCCCACTCGTAACTTGAAGCAAAAAGACCACCACGATCTACTAAGTTAATCACTTCTGCATTCGCATGATCCTGAGGCATAATACCTTTTGACCAGTCTGAGCCTTCGAAATCTGGATACGTTCCTTTTTCTTTTGCTAAATCTGATGAGGCTGAAATTGTGTTATAACATACTGCTTCCATAATTTCATCAATCTTATCAAAATGTTCTTGGCTTCCCCATTCGATTCCAGATTCTGCAAGCATCTGAGCTTCACCCATAACACCTAAACCAATGGAACGAGATTTCATGTTTGTTCGTTTAACTTTTTCCACAGGATAAAAGTTAAGATCAATAACATTGTCCAAACATCTAACAGCTGTAGGAACAATAGCTTCAATTTTTTCTTTTGTATTTGTTCTTGAAAGGTTTATCGAAGCAAGGTTACAAACTGCTGTATCTCCATTTATTTTTTCTTTCTCAACAACATAGATTGGAAGTCCTCCAAGAGAATCTAATGCAGTTACTTTTTTAGCTGGTTTTGTTATCCCACTATCTAACGTTACCATCTCTTCTTCTTCATAAGAGACAAAATCTCCATTTTCAAAAATAAATTTTATTTTGTAATGGTTAGGGTTTGTGTTTTGGAAAATTTCTGTACAAAGATTTGAGCTTCTAATTACACCTTTGTGTTTGTTAGGGTTTGCTCTATTTGCGTTATCTTTGAAACACAAGAATGGTGAACCTGTTTCAAAGTAAGATGTAAGAATTTTTTTCCATAAGTCTTTCGCTTTAACTTTCTCTTTAACTATGTTGTCATCTTCTTCAAGTTGAACGTATCTTGCATTGAACTCTTCTCCATAAAGAGTTGCTAATTCTTTTACATCATATGGATCAAATAAAGTCCAAATGCCATCCTCTTGTACTCTCTTCATAAACAGATCATTGAGCCACATTGCCGGAAAAAGATCATGAGCACGACGTCGCTCTTCACCAGAGTTTTTCTTTAGATCTAAAAAGTCATTTACATCTATATGCCATGGTTCCATGTAAACTGCTATCGCACCTTTTCTAGTTCCAAGTTGATCAACAGCAATTGCTATGTCATTTGTGATTTTTAAAAATGGTACAGTTCCACCAGCAGCATTTTTATGCCCATCAATAAATGAACCCATTGAACGGATACCTGTCCAGTCCCAGCCGATTCCTCCACCAAATTTTGAAAGCATTGCCATCTCTTGATAAGAATCGAATATACCTTCTATGTTGTCTGGTGAAGAACCTATATAACATGAACTAAGTTGGTGTCTAGTTGTTCTAGCATTTGAGAGTGTTGGTGTTGCTAACATTACTTGAAACTGAGAAATCATGTCATAAAATTTTATTGCCCACTCTTCACGATTTTCTTCACGCTGAGCTAAGAACATTGCAATAGCCATAAACATATGTTGAGGAAGTTCTATAGGGTTTCCACTTACATCTTTTATAAGGTATCTATCATAAAGAGTTTTTACACCTAGATAATTGAACAACATATCTCGTTCAGGTTTGATATGTTGATCAAGTTTTTCAAGGTCATACATCTCGGCAAGTCCAAGCAATAGACGACCTGCTTTTTCACCACGTTTGAAATATTTCTCTAGTGTGCAGTATCCTGTAAAGCTGTTTACCTGATGATAAAGATTAAACATAAAAAGACGTGCTGCTACAAATGTCCAGTTTGGAGCATCAATGTCAATTTTGTCTACAGCTGTTTTAATAAGTGTTTGTTGAATCTCTTGTGAAGTTATTCCATCACGAAATAAAATCTGAGCATCTACTTCCAATTCACTCTGTGAAACATTATCGAGATCTTTTACTGCAGCAGCTGTATACTTTTGGATTTTTGTTATATCAAGCGGTTCTGTTCTACCATTTCTTTTTATGATTGTTATCATTTTTTCCCCAAGAACAATGTTTAGGATTCATCAGATTTTTTGTTTTATGAATCTTTATAATTACTTGGATTTTATCGGAAAATATCTGACAAAAAACTTTAAAAAATTTGGTATTTTTATAAAGCTTATTTTGTCATTTTATTATTAATTAATTTAATAATATTTATTATACCCTAATGATTTTAGAACTATGTAAATTATTATTTTTCAAAAACTCTTTTAAAAATAGCATCAACATTTTTTGTATAGTAATCATAGTTGAAGCATTCACGAATTTGTTCTTCCGAAAGTTTAGATCGTAATTCTTCATCATCTAATAAATGATTTAGATAGAGTGATTCACCCTCTTCATTTGTTGTAGCTTTCCCTTGTCCTATCTCCTCCCAAACTTTCATTGCATTTCTTTGTACAATCTTATAAGCATCTTCACGACTTACACCTTGAAGAGGAAGCTCAAGTAAAACACGTTGTGAAAAAACTAGTCCACCTGTTAGGTTAAGATTTTTCATCATATTTTCAGGATATACCGTAAGTTTAGATATAACACTATTCATTCTATGTAGCATAAAATCAGATGTTATGAATGCATCTGGTAACCAAAATCTTTCTGTTGAAGAATGAGATATATCTCTTTCATGCCATAGTGCAACATTTTCCATTGCCGGCATACAATACCCTCTAATGATGCGAGCAAGACCTGTTATATTTTCTGTTAAAATAGGATTACGCTTATGAGGCATGGCAGAAGAACCTTTTTGCCCTTTTGCAAAAAACTCCTCTGCTTCATATACTTCTGTTCTTTGAAGATGTCTAACTTGCACTGCAAACTTTTCAACAGATGATGCTAACATTGCTAGAGCTGTAGCAAGTCTAGCATACCTATCTCGGTGAACAACTTGATTAGAACATGGCTCTGGTTTTAGTCCTAACTCTGACATTGCGTATTCCTCTAACTCTAAAGGGGCGTGAGCAAAATTTCCCATTGCTCCTGATATCTGACCTACTGCTATAACATCCATTGTTTGTTCTAAATTTAAAAGATGTCTCGACATTTCATCATACCAAACTGCTAATGTTAGACCAAACGTTATAGGTTCACCATGTATTCCATGACTTCTACCAACCATCAATGTATATTTGTGTTCTTCAGCTCTTATTTTGATTGACTCCATTAACATTTTTACATCTTCTATAATGATTTCAAGAGATGATTTCATTTGAAGCGCTACACCAGTATCTACTGCATCTGATGATGTCATTCCATAGTGGAACCATCTTGATTCATCTCCAAGTGATTCTGAAACACTTGTATTAAATGCTATAAGGTCATGTTTTGTTATAGCTTCTATCTCTTCAATTCTTTCAACACTAAATGATGCATTTTCTACAATCTTTTGACAGTCCTCATCAGGAATTAATCCTAGTTTATTCCAAGCCTTAACTGCTGCTTTTTCAACTTCAAGCCATGCAGCATATCTTGCATACTGCGTCCATTTTTCTTCCATTTCAGGTCTTGAATATCTTTCTACCATCTATGATTACCTTTATAAGAGTCTCTAAAATTTATGCTAAAATTCACAAAATTAAAGTTTTATATTCTACATAACTCTTCATAAATAGTTAATTAAGTAAAGGTTGCTCAGTGCCATTTGTAAAAAAGAAATTTTTTGTTAAAGAGAGGCAAAAAGCTGTTTTGTTTTTAATAAATGAATTAGGTTATACACAACGTGAATCTCAAAGATTTATTTCTAAAGGTAGAGTATTAGTCGATGGCGAAAAGATGTTAAAAACATCTGGAGAAATTGAAGGTGATATAGAGTTCATTTTTTTTGAACCTATAACTAAAGGTTTAGTTCCTACATTTATTCATGATCAATTTGTAGTTTTCGATAAACCTAGTGGAGTATTGATTCATCCTAAGACTAAAGCAACACCTTATTCATTAATAGATGAACTGAAACATCAATATGGTAAAGATGCTAATATTGCTCATAGGATTGATCAAGAAACAAGTGGCTTAGTTTTATGTGCTATCAATAAGTCCAGTGAAAGAGAAATTAAGATGATGTTTCAAGATAGAAATATGAAGAAGAAATATCTTGCTTTAGTTCATGGAAAATTTGATTCTTATATAAAAGTTAATGAACCACTTTTAAGAGAACAAGATGATTCTACTTATGTGCGTATGTTGGTTAAAGTAGACACAACAGGTAAAGAATCAATGACTGAATTTTTTCCTTTAGAGTATTATGAAGATTTAGATATGAGTCTTGTTGAGTGTATTCCTCATACTGGTCGTCAGCATCAAATTAGAGTACATCTGTTTCACGTGAAACATCCAATTGTAGGTGATCCAATTTATGGTCAATCTAAGAAAAACTTAGAACGCTATTTAGATAAAAAACTTTCTGGTTCGGATCGAATTAATTTAAGTGGTGCTAGCAGATTAATGTTGCATGCAAATGAACTTCTATTTCAATTACATGGAGATGAATTTCATGTAGTAAGTAAAGTAGATTTTCGAAATCAAATGATGAACTATCTCAAATAGTTATGCTTGTACTACTAGTTTGTTTAAAAAGCCCTATATTATGGGGTTGTAGAAATTTTAAATGTGAATAACTTTTTATGTTTAATATATTAGTATAGTTGTGTCAAAAATATTAATGAACTAAATTTTTTCAAAGCCCTTATTTTAGGGCTTTAAGCAGTTTTTAATATTGAAAAATTAAGTAATAATTTATATAAAAAAATTCTTAAAAAAATCATAAATTTTAAAATTTTTTATTTATAAGTCTAACTTTATTCACTACTTATAACAATGTGTGAATACTTTATACACAATATTCTAGATTACAAATTAATATAAGTAAAGTAAACCTTTAAGTGAGAATATGTACAAAGTTAGAATTTTATTTTTGAGGATTATATAAGAATTATAAGGTAAGATTACATTTATAAACGACCTCCCTGGTGTGTTGGTCGTTTTACTTTATCGCTTAGACTCCGTTATATCTTTTAATTATTTTTTTCATTCGATTTCTTAGGTTTCTGAGTGCATCACTACTTGTTTCACCATCTGCAGTTAAGTTACCAACTTCTTCACTATTGAATTGTGCTTTTGCAACCCAACCTATTTGGCTATGATATTTTATACCTACAAATCTTACATCACCAAAGTGGCCTTTACATAATTTGTATATCTCTTTTATTCTATCAGAATCTGATTTTTCAGCCATAACTACTCCTTAAATTATTTAAGAAATTGTATCCTAAAATGATTACATATTTAGTACAAAATAGTACTATTTTTCATCATCTTTTCGAACTGCATATATGAAGCCAATAAGTCCAACTCCAAATACACTTACTATAAAAACTAATTGTGCTATATCTAATAATGTCATGAAGCTATTTCCTCTTTATTTTTTTCTTTTAACTGCCCACATGCTGCAGAGATATCTATCCCTTTTGAATCTCTTATTGTGCATAATAATCCATGCTTAATAAGAAAGTCTGAAAATCTTGTCATATCTTCTTTTAGTGGTCTTTCATAGTCTGTACCTGGATAAGGATTAAAATATATTAGATTAACTTTTGCCTTTATTCCAGTAAGTAATTTTATAAGTTTTTTTGCTGAATTTAAATCATCATTTTTACCTTTAATAACAAGGTATTCAAACATAACTCTTTTTCTAGTGTCAATTGGAAAACGTTTTACAGCTTCTATGATTGAGTTAATGTTGTGTGCTTTATTCATCGGTATCAGTTCTGTTCTTAAATCATCATCAACAGCATGTAATGATATTGCTATGTGTACACCTAAATCCATTGACCCAAGTTGATCTATTTTATTACTTAGTCCACTAGTTGATACCGTTTGTCTTTTTGCACCAATCGCAAGACCATCTTTTTCTGTAAATATTTTAATTGCTTTTGATAAATTATCTAGATTATCTAATGGTTCACCCATACCCATATACACTATATTTATCTTTCGATTATGTTTGTGTTTGTTATCTTTTTTTAGTGTTAGTACTTGTGCTACTATTTCACTAGGTGTTAGGTCTCTTGTAAAACCACCTTTTGCTGTTAGGCAGAATGAACACCCTACTTTGCATCCAACTTGTGTAGATACACATATGGTATATTTTGCTTCTTGAGAAACTTCACCATTGCTATTTAATTGTTCTTCTTTCATTTTTAGCCAAACAGCTTCAATTGTTTTTTCATCTTGTAATTGTAGAAGATATTTTATTGTTCCATCGTTAGATAGCTCTTTTTTAACTATTTTTAAAGGGTTTAAAATAAATTTATCATCAAGTTCTTCAATCAAAGTTTTAGGTAAGTTAGCCATATCTGAAAAACTTTCTACATACTTATGATATGTCCAGCCATAAATTTGCTTTGCTCGAAAAGATGGTTTTACTATATTTTTGAGTTCATCAAGAGTATAGTTCATTATAGATTCTTTCATATCTACTCTTTTTGTTAGTGTATTCATTTAGTAAAAAATTAGATTTATAACGTGCTACCTGTTAGTTCTTTTATTCGTTGTTTCACGTGAAACGAAAGAAGCTCTTTTGCTTTGGAATGATTTTTAACAAAATCATTATGAGCATTTTCATTAGTATAGTTTGTTATACAGAAAACTCCACCTGCAGGAATATCAAATTCTTGAGCAATTTTTAGTATTGAAAAAAATTCCATATTTTCTATTCCTATCCCAAGTTTTAAAAACTTCTCCGTTAGCGTTTTGTTGGTAGAGATATAGTTTGAAGAGTTTACAATAATATCTTTAGTATCTGAAGTATTTGTTGTTACAACATTATCTAAAGGAGTGTATCCATTGTTTTCTAAAAATGCTAGCTCGATATTTGAAGCAGTTTTAGATTCGACTATGTCGAAAAGATTATGAGATCCATAACTGCCAGCAGTTCCAACAAAAAGTAAAAACTCAGGTTTGTCAAATAAACACAATCTTGTAGTGTTCATTGCAGCTTCTATCAGCCCTACTCCTACAGGATATGCAAAATCAAATGTTTCATTATTTCCAGCACATAGTATCATGAAAGCATCCTAAAGTCTTACTGCTATACCATTATCATGAAGATAATGTTTTAGATCCATTATGTCAATCTCTTTATAATGAAAAATACTAGCAGCTAATGCTGCATCAGCACCAGAGATAAAAGCATCTTTGATATGATCCATTGTCCCTGCTCCACCAGAAGCAATCACTGGAACATGTACTGCTTTGGAAATTTTTTCAGTGATGTTAAGTTCAAAACCAGATTTCGTACCATCTGTATCCATAGATGTTAAAAGAATTTCACCGCTTCCTCTATCAACAACTTCTTTAGCCCATTCAATTGCATCGATTCCAGTATCTACTCTGCCGCCGTTAAGGTAGACGTGATATTTGTCTCCAGTTTTTTTAACATCAATTGCAGTGACAATACATTGAGATCCAAAACGTTTTGCACCCTCATCTATGAGTTCAGGTCTTTTTACAGCTGCGGAGTTTACGCTCACTTTATCACAACCTACATTGAGTAGTTTATAAATATCATCAAGTTTTCGTATCCCACCACCTACAGTAAGAGGAATGAATATCTCTTTAGCAACTTGAGCAACAATATCCACGATAGTATCACGATTGTCTGAAGATGCAGTAATATCAAGAAAAGTGAGTTCATCCGCACCTTCTTCATTGTAACGACGTGCAACCTCAACAGGATCACCGGCATCTTTAAGTCCTACAAAGTTTACACCTTTAACAACACGTCCATCTTTCACATCAAGACAAGGAATAATACGTTTTGCAAAATAATTCATAACTTATGATACCTTATATATATAATCGATCGAATTATACTGTTTTAGGCTTATGAAAAGTTTTGTAAAAAGAAATAGATTAAATAGTAGACAAACTCTTCATTATGTTATTATGAATAAATCTTTTAATAGTCTTAATAAAATAAACTAGGCAAATAGATATCACTAAAAAGTAATAATTGAACTGTATTATTCCGGAGAAATTTTAGATTGTGCTTAAAATTTATACACTAATGTAACTATTTTGTAATAAAAAAGTGATAAAATTTTTTAATCACAACAAAGAAAAGGAGTTTACAATGAAAGCAGTAAATATTTTACTCATTAGTTCAGCGTTTGTACTCTTAAGTGCTTTAGAATATCCTATTGAAAAATACAGAGAAATGCATCAAGATGCAAGTATGAAACAAATGGAAAAAGACAGAAATACTTTAAGTCAAATACGAGACTTACAGTCTGTTGATAGAGATTACAGAGACAGTTTACGCGCAAGAGCCTCAGAAAAGATTTATGCTCAAGCAGAGAAAAATCTTGCATTATATCGTTAAAAAACCCAGATAATTTCTGGGTCACACCCACTTTACATACTCAATAGCTTACAACGCTAGAATAATAAATACATCTTCTTGAAATTTTTTTATGATCTGTTACCTAACTGTAAGTAATGTTTGTATAAAATAATTTCATGAAAAAAGAAAGTGTTGTAGCGAAAAAAAAATTTGGACAAAACTTTCTTAAAGATGCAAGTGTCTTACAAAAAATCATCCAATCGATGCCCAAAAATGATAATAAAATCGTTGAAATTGGTCCTGGCTTAGGTGATTTAACTAAGTATTTAGTAGATCTCAAAAGTGTTGATGCTTTTGAGGTAGATACCGATTTGTGTAAACTGTTACAAAGTGAGTTTAAAGAAGAGATCGCTACCAAGCGTCTTCATATACACTGTGGAGATGTGCTCGAAGCTTGGAAGAGTAGTTTAGTGGATGAAAAGTATGACTTAGTGGCTAACTTGCCTTACTATGTTGCTACAAATATAATCCTAAAAGCACTCGCAGATCCGATGTGCAAAAACATACTTGTAATGGTACAGCTTGAAGTTGCAGAGAAGTTTTGTGCAAATGAAGGTGAAAAAGTTTTTGGAGCTTTGGGTATTATAACTCAAAGTGTTGGTACGGCAAATATAATTGTCAAAGTACCGCCATCTGCTTTTGAGCCTATGCCCAAAGTAGATTCAGCAGTTTTTTTGATACAAAAAAAAGAAGATAGATCTGACTATAAATTTGAAGGTTTTTTAAGATTAGCTTTTAGCCAACCGAGAAAAACATTAATGAAAAATCTCTCTTCACAGTATGAAAAAGCAAAATTGCTTCTTGCTTATGAAGATTTAAAACTTGCACAAACGGTTAGACCTCATCAAGTATCCACTAGGGAGTATCACCAACTCTATAAAAAAATAATGTAATATACAGGAGTTTGGATGTCAGAAGAGAATCAAGGTGCTCAGCAGAGTAAACCTCAAAACCCAAATCGTAAGCCTCAAGAAAAAAGTGTTAACGGTAATAGAAAGCCCCAAGAAAAAAATGTAAACGGTAATCGTAAGCCAAATCCTCAGAACAGAAACAGATCTGAAAAACCAGCAGGAAATAAGCCAAATAACAATAACAGAAATAAAAATAGAAATAAGCATCGTAGACAACCAGCACCTACAGATGAGAATCTAAAAGCATTTGTGACTAAAAATCAAGAGTGTCACAAACAAAGATTAAATCCTCACTATAAATTGGACCTTAATGCAACTGATAAAATACGTATCACCCCACTTGGTGGATTAGGTGAGATTGGTGGAAATATAGCTGTTTTTGAAACAGAAAATGAGGCTATTTTAGTTGATGTTGGTATGAGTTTCCCAGATGCAGATATGCATGGTGTTGATATTTTGGTACCGGACTTTTCATATATTCGCGAGATAAAAGATAAGATTGTTGCAGTTATTATTACTCATGCGCACGAAGACCATATTGGAGCAATGCCATACCTTTATAAAGAGATGCAATTTCCAATCTATGGAACACCACTTCCTCTTGCAATGATCGGAAATAAGTTTGATGAACATCATCTAAAAGAGTTTAGAAGACTTTTTAATCCGATCGAGAAAAGAAAAGTGTATAAAATTGGAAATGATTTCGAAATTGAGTGGATGCATATGACTCACTCAATTATAGATTCTTCATCTGTAGCAATTACAACTGGAGCAGGGACTGTTATACATACTGGAGATTTTAAAATAGATCATACACCAGTTGATGGGTATCCAACTGACCTTCACCGTCTAGCATATTATGGTGAAAAGGGAGTGCTTTGTTTACTAAGTGATTCTACAAACTCTTACAATCCAATTCCAACTGGTTCAGAACTTAGTGTTGCACCAGCGCTTGATCGTGTATTTTCAAAAGCAGAGGGTAGGGTAATACTTTCTACTTTTAGTTCAAATATTCACCGTGTACAACAAGCTATACAATATGGTGTGAAATACGGAAGGAAAGTATGTGTCATAGGTAGAAGTATGGAGAGAAACATTGAGATTGCAATGCAGTATGATTATGTTAAGTTTCCTAAAAACATTTTTATTGAAGCAGATGAAGTATCTCGTATGAATGATAAAGATGTACTTATAGTAACAACTGGAAGTCAAGGTGAAGCGAATTCAGCTCTATTTAGGATGAGTATTGGTGAACATAGACATGTTAAAATCAAGCCAACTGATTTAGTTATTCTATCTTCTCGTGCAATTCCTGGAAATGAGGGTTCTATATCTGGAATGCTAAATCATCTTCAACGTGCAGGTGCAAAAGTTTCTAATGATAAAGATATTCACGTATCTGGACATGCTTCTATGGAGGAGCAAAAACTTATGCTACGTGTTGTCAATCCAAAATTCTTCTTACCGATTCATGGTGAATATAATCACGTTATGAAGCATAAAGAAACTGCGATGATGTGTGGTGTTCCTGAGAGAAATATACTTCTTATGACTGATGGTGAACAGATTGAAATTGCACCAAAATATATGAGAAAAGTTAAAACGGTTAAAACTGGTAAAACATACATTGATAATCAAAACAATCATAAAATTGATGATGACATTATTCTTGATCGTCAAAAACTTGCAACAGATGGAATTGTAATGATGGTTGTTGAGGTAGATGGACAACACTCTAAGATGCAAGCAAAACCAAAAGTAACTACATTTGGTATTGTTCCAGATAAGCAAGATAAAGCGTTTGCAAAAGAGATGGAAGATGTAATTGAGCACTTTTTATTACATATAAAAGATGGAATGATAGAAAATCCTCGTGCTCTTGAAAATGATTTACGTCAAGTGGTTCGTAAACATATTTATAGAAAAATGAAAAAATATCCACTTATTGTTCCTCACGTTTTAGTTTCATAAAACAAAATTGCAGCTTTTTTCTAAGCTGTAATATCAACTTGAATGTATATGCATTAAATAGATTTTGATACAATTAATGAGTAAAAAAAGATCTTTTCTAGGGGTAGATTTTTGTCAGAAAATAAAGATGATCAGTTTGAAAACGCTGTAAAAAGTATGATGCTTCACGTTGGTGAAGATCCTGAGCGTGAAGGGCTTTTAGATACTCCAAAAAGAGTTAAAAAAGCGTATGAGTTTATATATGGTGGCTACAAAGAAAACCCTCGGGAAATTTTAGAAAAGGCATTATTTACTACAACAAACAATGAGATGGTTCTTGTCAAAGATATAGAGTTTTACTCTACATGCGAACACCATCTTCTTCCAATCATAGGTCGTGTTCATGTTGCATATATACCAGATGGAAAAGTTGTAGGACTCTCAAAAATTCCTAGAGTTGTGAATGTTTTTGCTAGACGTATGCAGATCCAAGAACAATTAACAGAGCAGATAGCAGATGCAATTATGGATACGATTCAACCAAAGGGTGTTGGGATTGTGATTCAAGCAAGACATATGTGTATGGAGATGCGTGGTGTTGAAAAAATTAACTCAACAACAACATCTTCAGCACTTCGAGGATTATTCAAAAAAAATGAGAAAACAAGAAGTGAGTTTTTTTCATTGATCAATTCACCATCCGGCACTCGCTACTAAATCAACTATGTCATTAAAATCAATCAAAGAGAAACTAGCATCACAAAAATATACAGTTTCCTTTGGTGAAGTAATTAAAATTAATGCAACAGTAATTACTGCAAGAGGCCTTAAGGTAAGCATTGGAGATATGGTAAAGATTATATCCAATGAAACTGCACAAGAGAGTGTGGGTATGGTTACTGAGATTGATGGAGCGATATTTTTTATTACACCGTTTAGTTTTGTTGAGGGTTATTGCTCTGGAGACAGGGTGTTTTTAGATTCTGCTGGCATGAATATTCCTGTGGGAGAATCTTTACTAGGGCGAGTTGTGGATCCATTTATGCGGCCTATTGATGGGAAAGGAAATATTGCAGATTCAAAGTTAAGTCCAATCATTAAAGCGCCTATAGCTGCAATGAAGCGTGGGATGATCAACGAAGTTTTTAGTGTAGGTGTTAAAACAATCGATGCTCTTTTAACATGTGGTAAAGGGCAAAAGTTAGGAATTTTCGCCGGAAGTGGTGTTGGAAAATCAACGCTCATGGGAATGATAGTTAGAGGTTCAGTTGCACCCATAAAAGTTGTGGCACTTATTGGTGAAAGGGGCAGGGAGGTTCCTGAGTTTATTGAGAAGAACTTAGGCGGTAATTTAGAAAATACTGTTATTATCGTAGCTACCTCTGATGATTCACCTTTAATGAGAAAGTATGGTGCATTTGCAGCTATGAGTGTTGCTGAGTTTTTTAAGGATAAAGGTTTAGATGTTCTTTTCATTATGGATTCTGTAACACGATTTGCAATGGCTCAGCGTGAAATAGGACTAGCACTTGGTGAACCACCAACTTCAAAAGGATATCCACCATCATCATTAACATTGTTGCCACAACTTATGGAACGTGCCGGTAAAGAGGATGGAAAGGGCTCTATAACAGCTTTTTTTACAGTACTTATAGAGGGAGATGACATGAGCGATCCTATTGCTGATCAATCACGTTCTATTCTTGATGGACATATTGTACTTTCTCGTGAATTGACAGATTTTGGTATCTATCCACCTATTCATGTGCTTAATTCTGCCTCTAGGGTTATGGGAGATATTGTGAGCGATGCACACATTAAAGCTGTTATGAAATTTCGACGTTTATATACTTTGTTAAAAGAAAATGAGGTATTAATAAGAATAGGGGCATACACAAAAGGGAGTGATCCAGAACTTGATGAAGCGATTAACAAAAAAGATGCTATTTATAAGTTTATGTCACAAGATTCAAAAGTTCAGGTAGAGTTTGATCACACTATAGATCAAATTGTCCAGCTTATGGATATTCCAACTACAGCCCAACAATAGCTTCAGATTCAATCCAGTGATCCCGATGAGTTCTCTCACTATCTTGATGAGTTATTGCGAGTTTGATTTTAGAACTTTTCTCACAGCTCTTCATGATTGCATAGATCTCCTTGTCTGGACCAAAAATATCAATATATGAA
>Ga0181566_10000754_pt1 | contig 25926 bp, 18 predicted proteins | sample 101ome_15_FD_133762 | JGI IMG/M metagenome (GOLD analysis project Ga0181566, IMG submission 133762) | Coastal salt marsh microbial communities from the Groves Creek Marsh, Skidaway Island, Georgia - 101402AT metaG (megahit assembly) | ecosystem: Environmental > Aquatic > Marine > Intertidal...
CCAATCCTTGCGCGATAAGGGCAACACTGTTGTTGTTGTGGAGCATGAGGAAGCCTTCATGCACGCTGCGGATTACCTCATAGATATAGGTCCAGCTGCAGGAAATTTAGGAGGTGAAATTATCGCTGCAGGCAAATCTGAGTCAGTACTGCAAAACCCAAATTCACTTACGGCCAAATACCTGAATGGCACCTTATCCATCCTAACTCCTCAATCACTTCGAACGCCATCGAGATGGATTGAGATCAAGGGGGCACGTCACCACAACCTTAAAAACATTGATGTTGAAATTCCTCTAGGTGTATTTAGTGTAGTGGCTGGAGTTAGTGGTTCTGGCAAAAGCACCCTAATTAAAAAAATCCTGTATCCAGCGCTCAAAAAGCACTTCCAAGAGGTAAGTGAGCGTCCGGGGGTACATAAAGAACTTACAGGCGATCTCAATTGCATCGATCATGTAGAATTGGTTGATCAAAACCCCATTGGAAAATCGAGCAGATCAAATCCAGTCACGTACCTAAAGGCCTACGACGACATCCGCAACCTATATGCGGGTACGGAACTTGCGAAAATTAGAGGATACAAGCCTAAACACTTTAGTTTCAATACCGACGGTGGGCGATGCGACACGTGTCAAGGTGAAGGTGAAGTGACGATTGAAATGCAATTTATGGCGGACGTCCATTTGCCTTGCGAGAGCTGTAGAGGCAAACGATTCAAACCAGAAATCCTTGAAATCACTTACAAGGACAAAAACATTGCTGATATCCTCGAAAGTACCATTGATGAAGCCATTGCCTTTTTCAAGGAACACAAACAAAAGAAGATTGTCAAGAAACTGCAGCCCTTGCAAGACGTAGGACTAGGTTATGCACAAGTAGGACAAAGTAGTTCGACACTCAGCGGTGGCGAAGCGCAACGTGTCAAACTTGCGTACTTCTTATCTAAAGGAGATAAGAGCGGCCACACCCTATTTCTGTTTGATGAGCCCACCACCGGACTTCATTTTGATGATATCAACAAACTACTCAAGGCCTTTGATGCACTCGTTGATATGGGTCACACCGTGCTAGTCATTGAACATGACCTAGATGTTATCGCCAGGGCAGATCACCTCATAGAGATTGGTCCTGAAGGAGGTGCCAATGGCGGGAAGTTATTATTTAGCGGAAAGCCTTTGGATATACTCGGTATTGGAGGCAGTCCCACAGGGGAAGCTTTGAAGAACCAGAAGAATCTCAAATGACACACTTGTCAACTGCCCTTTCTAGTACTTTTATCTTAATCATCAAAAAAATTCAAATTAACAAGTCTCAATCGAGGCACATTGCCGTTTTGATTATGTACATTTGAGTCTACCTATTAAGGTAGCTTAGGTTTATTGGTTTGGTGTACGGCTCGCTCTGCGAGCCGTACTTCTTTTAAACCGATCGGTTCGCCTTCCAGTGGTACATCATCACCGCAGCTGCAACACTTACATTCAAACTATCGATATTCGTTCCCTCCATGGGAATAACCGTATTCGTGTATTCCTTGTCGAGCCATTGAGAGGATAAACCACGGGCTTCTTCTCCTAAGACTATGGCGCATTTATCTCCCCATTGCACATCAAAAAGATTCGTGGCATTCGAATGCATGTGCGTGATGTAGGTTTGGAAGGCATTCTTGGCCAATTGGTCTTGAACCGCTTGATTAGTCATTGACAATACCGGTAATTCAAAAACGGCACCGGTTGCATTGCGCATGACATTAGGACCGTATATATCCAATGCGCCATCCGCAACAACCACTGCATCGACACCTGCAGCAACGGCAGTTCTCAAGAGGGCCCCGGCATTTCCTGGCTTTTCTATTCCTTCAACAATCAACAAACATTTTGCCTTTTGAAAGACTTCATCAATGTGATTAGACGAGTATTCCGGAGTTTCAAACGTGGCCACAAAAGCCTCCGTACCACTTCGGTAAGCGATTTTATCAAAGACTAATTGATTCACCTCAAAGTGATTACGGAACTCCGAAACCCATGCCGGATATTCTACGCCTTGAATAGACCAAAGATCACGAGGAACCCAATTTGCAGCTACAGCGCGTTCGATTTCACGCGCACCTTCCACGACACACAAGCCATTTTGCTTTCGTGAGCGCGCCTTCGTCAATAATTGGACGATCTCCTTTACTTTTGGATTTGAAGTACTGCTAATTAAAAGGCTCATACGCATGGGGAAAAAGAACAAACCAAAGAAAATCAATTTAGAGGACTTAGGTGGCTTTGTTTTTAGTACAAATCCAGATTTCGAACCACCTGTTGAGGAAATCGATGAGGATATTGCTCCCGAAGACCAATTGCTTGAATGTCTATTCGAGAAAAAAGGCCGTGGCGGTAAGCAGGTTGTAATCATTCGCGGTTTTGAAGGAACCGACCATCAACTTAAGGAGCTGGGCAAGGACTTAAAACAACATTGCGGCGTTGGTGGTGCCGTAAAGGATGGTGAAATTCTTCTGCAAGGGAATGTTCGGGATAAAGCCATGGAAAAACTCCAATCTATGGGCTACAAAACGAAAAGAATTGGTGGCTAAACCTCAAAACCCAGTCAAACAGACATGGGTATTTAATTCCAGATTAAGGCATGCCTAAATTTATTCTCATCGCCCTCATCTATCTCGAATGAGACGTGATCTTTCAGGTAGATTATATCTACGACCAGAATTTTACTGAGAAAAGCGCTGCGCCAATGCCTCTTCATAAGCGCGTTCATACAACGGGACAATGGCATCTACACAAAACTCCTGTGCACGAGCATAGGCATTCTTCTTAAAGACTTTGAGCTGGTCTTCATCCTTTAGAAGTTGCAATGCATTTTCCGCCATCGCTGCCGTATCGCCCACATTAGATAAGAAACCTGTTTGCCCGTGAATATTCACTTCAGGGATACCACCGGCGTTTGTTGACAAGACCGGCACATGTGCCGCCATGGCTTCTAAAGCAACCAATCCGAAGCTTTCGCTTTCTGAGGTGAGTAAAAATAAATCGCTCATGCAGAGCAATCGACGTACTTCATTCGTCTTCCCAAAGAATTTAACGTGATCACTTATGCCAAGTGCACGTACCTGTTGCTCAGCGCGCTCACGTTCTGGTCCATCCCCAATCATCAGCAACACCGCTGATTCATGTTTTAGAATCTTCGCAAAGACTTCAATGATATCAGGTATACGCTTGACCCTTCGCATGTTTGATATGTGAGAGATTATTTTTTGTCCTTCAGGTGCGATTTGAGCACGTCGACAGTTGATCTCTCCTTGGTACAACTTCAAGTCGATAAAATTGGGAATGACTTGGATAGGCTTCTTAATATCGAAGGAATTCAATGTATCCTGGCGCAAACTCTCACTTACCGAGGTAACTACATCACTTTTATTGATACTAAAGGTTACGGCCGGCTTATAGGAAGGATTCTTCCCGACAAGCGTAATGTCCGTACCATGGAGTGTCGTTACCACCGGGATGTATTTCCTATGCTCATCCAACAAGATTTTCTTAGCCATGTACGCCGCGTAGGCGTGCGGAATGGCATAGTGAACGTGGAGTATATCGAGGTCCTCATTAATGACCGTATCAACCATTTTTGAACTCAAAGCAAGCTCGTAGGGCTGGTATTCAAACAACGGATAGTCGTGAACATTCACCTCATGGTAGAAGATGTTTTCTTCGAGAATATCTAATCGGACCGGTTGGCTGTAGGTGATAAAATGAACCTCATGGCCTTTTTTCGCCATTTGGATGCCCAATTCAGTTGCGACTACGCCCGAGCCGCCAAAGGTTGGGTAACAAACTACGCCAATTTTCATGTTCCAGTTAGGGTTATCTCAGGGCATCGTAGATATAACCCTGAATGTTTGTTCGGACGTCTAAGGTACTTAGTTTCCAGTTCTCCCCATCAGGAAAGGTCCGATTACTTAAGAATATGTATAGCAAATCTTCTTTGGGATCCATCCAAACCATCGTACCTGTAAAACCTGTGTGACCAAAACTCAAATCAGATGCACAAGTACAACTTGGACCCGGGCCATCCTGTAATTGGGGGCGATCAAAGCCCAGTCCACGGCGGTTATCCAACTCGCAAAAGGCACAACTTGAGAACTTTTCAATGGTCGAAGTTTGGAAATATCGAACACCACCATAATAGCCGCCATTTAAATACATCTGCATCATCTTGGCTAAATCATTCGTGTTGGCGAACAATCCCGCATGTCCTGCAACACCACCAAGCATTGCAGCGCCCATGTCGTGAACACGGCCGTGAACTGTGGCATTGCGCCAATACCTATCCTCCTCTGTTGGCACAACTTCTTCCAAAGAAAACCCCGCCTCTAAAGGATTGTAGGTGAGTCGTTTCGCGCCTAAAGGTGTGTAGAATGTATTCTTCACCCATTGGTCCAAGGGTTCGTTAAATCTATCCTCAAGCATTTCCTGAAACAGGTAATAACCAAGATCCGAATAGCGGTATTCAGCCGCCTTCATTTCACTCTTAGCCAATATGGAAAACATGGTATCCCTGACCTCAGCGCGTAAGTACATACCATTTTGAATTTCTACGTAACCTGGTGCAAGCGTGTCGGAATACCAGTACGACTTCACACTATCATTAGTAATGGTCTTGGTGTAGTAAGGAATCCAAGCCGGTAAGCCACTTTGATGCGCCAGCACATCCTCAAAGACTAGATGCTCCTTGCCAGAACCGTCTAAACGACTGGTATGATTCCCGAGTGTAGTCTTCAACAATAAGGGTTGTTTCTCGTACCATTTCATAAGCCCTGGAAGGGTCGCTGTAATCTTGGTCACCGAAGCGATATCGTATAGGTCCTTCCATTGAACTTCAGCACCACCATAGGTATGGTGACCAAAGGATTTTTGATAGATGACCGTTCCTTCCCGAGCCACTAATACTTGTGCACCAGGCGTTGCCCCTGCCGCAATGGCATGCTCTACGGTAGAATCGATACGATTTAAAGGCCCCGCATCAAGGCCTACCTCAAAAGGGATGCCGTACTTCAAGCGAAGTAGCTCTTCCGTTTGCTCACCATCGCCGGCTTTGCCCCACTGACGTAAATCCACAGGCAAGTTGCCTTTTGTCTTCCGCGCACCGAACAAGAATTGTGGTGCCAAAAGCTGGGCGTATTCATTGTTTTCATAGAGAATCAACACCCGAGTTTGCTCGTGCATTTCCGGATAGCTCAACACCCCGTAAGGATTGGCAAAATGAAGAACATATACAGGCTTTCCTGTGGCCTTTAATCGGTTCAACAAAGTCACCTCATAATCCTTCAGTTTGTAACGCTGCCATGGGTTTTTAGTATTCTGGTGAAAGGAAACAATGAAGCTATCAAAGGTTGCCAATACACGATCGTCTAGATCAACTCCGTGGTGATGACGCATCTCCACGTAGCGATCGAGGTAGTTCTTTACCGTACCGGCCGATTCGAAATCGCCGATGGCGATGTGCAAAAAGTCTTGATCAAGGTTTTTGATTGGAAACGAGGCCGAACCACTTTCCAATAAAGTTGCCGCTCTCTGTGTGATGTTAAAGTTTACGCGTTGATTTTCATACAATCGCTCAAAATCAGAATGGTTCGATTCCATGATATCGGCAGATTGTTCCGTCCGCGCACTTTTCCAGTCGCTGTAGGCCATAGATGCGGCCTTTGCCTCTAGAATACGACGTACCCGAATCTTCAATTCTCGCCCGCTTATATGGTCGGTCTCTGCAGCTTCTATGAATGCTTTAGTCGCTTTAGGTACATCCATGGGAAACAACAGAATATCGTTACCAGCAGCAAAAGCGGCCAACTCAAGCGCTCCAGGAGGGGCAAATTCACTAACCCCTTTCATATTTAGTGCATCGGTAATGACCAATCCTTCATACCCCCATTTATTTCTGAGAATATCTGTAATCACGGTTCGTGAGAGGCTGGTAGGCTTACCAGATGGCTCCAGTGAAGGAATATTCAAATGCGCGATCATCAACGCCGCGACACCTTGATCAACCGCTCCTTTGAACGGCACCCACTCTACTTCCTCTAACTCATCCAGTGTACGGTCTACTTTTGGCAGCGTCTTATGGCTATCCTGGTGGGTATCTCCATGGCCCGGAAAATGCTTACCACAGGCCAGTACGTTTTCATCTTGAATCCCCCGAATAACCGAACGCCCCAAGGCATCTACTAATGCTGGATTCGAGCCAAAAGAGCGTGCTCCAATAATGGGATTAGCTGCATTTGTATTGACATCAAGTACAGGGGAAAAACTCATATGCACACCAACGGCGCTACACTCTCTAGCCATTGCTGCACCCAGATCATAAGCATCCTCAAGTCCCCCGGAGGCGCCTACGGTCAACGAGGTCGGAAACTTGTAGGTACTGTCCAGACGCATGGCTTGGCCCCATTCCGCGTCCTGACCGACCAACAATGGCACTTTCGCTGCACCCTGCAGTCTATTGAGTAATTTTTTTTGTCGCTCAGGACCACCTTGCATCACAATAACTCCTCCAATGTGGTACTCGCGGACGAGCTTTTCTAACTCCGCAAAATGTGCTTCGTCTTTATTGCTGTAGGCTGCGACCATGAATAATTGGCCCACCATTTCCTCGAAGGTCATGGAATTCAATACAGAGTCCACATTAAAAGACTGTGCACTTGCTTGATTATTAAGGAAAAACACTGCGAAAAACGCAGTGAAAATTGCTTTGAGATTGCGTGTGGACATAGGTCGATAAAGTGCCTAGGGGTTCTTACCTTTGAGATGAGAAGTTAGAAAGATATGGGATTCTTCGAACGACGTCAGCCACGCGGTTTTCAACACCACTCCAGATTTCACGATGAGCGCAAAGAGCGCCTCAGAATCTTGGAGCGCAACGAAACTGTCGACGAAATTCCATTCCAGGATAAAAACAAATACCGAGACAGACTTAGAGAAAATTGGGACCTGCGCAGAAAACGCAGCGCTGGTGCTAGTGAAGGTTTCGCAAAACGTATTCTCATTAGTTTTCTCGCATTAGCAGTGCTGACGGTCTTGGCCGTTTACTATTTAGGATGAGTACATTAATTGCTGTTTTACCAGACCACGTGGCCAACCAAATCGCTGCGGGTGAAGTTGTTCAACGTCCCGCCTCTGTGGTGAAGGAATTGTTGGAGAACAGCATTGATGCAGGAGCCACAAAAATCACCTTGCATCTCGACGGCGCCGGTCGCACGCGCATCGCAGTTTCAGATGACGGAAGCGGCATGGACAAGGACAATGCTGAGCGTTGCTTCCTGCGTCATGCAACGAGTAAAATCCAAAGCGCAGAAGACCTCTTCAACCTCCACACACGCGGATTCCGGGGCGAAGCCATGGCCTCAATTGCGGCTGTATCGCACATAACGCTAAGAACAAAAAGCGACGATAGCACCTTAGGTATTGAACTGAAACTCGAAGGCGGTAGCATTATCAATAGAGCGCCCTACCCTATGGAAACGGGGACTTTTGTTGAGGTGAAAAACCTATTCTTCAATGTTCCAGCTCGCCGTAAATTCTTAAAGAACGACCGCGTAGAATTGCGCCACTGCGTCGACGAATTCCATCGCGTTGCTTTAGTGCATACGAACATTGAGTGGATCATGAAGAGCGATGGCAACACATTGTTCCATTTAAAGCCTGAGCCACTCCGCAGAAGAATCAACGCCATCTTCGGGCGTAAGTATGATGAACGACTGGTTCCTATCGAAGAGGAAACAGATGTTGTCCGCGTCAAAGGGTTCATCTTAAAACCAGAGTTCGCAAAAAAGAAACGCGGGGAACAGTTCTTCTTTGTGAATGACCGATTCATAAAGTCGCCTTACCTCCACAATGCATTGCGTGAGGCCTTTGAAGAGGTACTCACCGCCGAGCATCACCCCGGTTACTTCCTACACCTTAGCGTAGACCCGCAAGGGCTTGACGTTAACATTCATCCTACTAAAACGGAAGTAAAGTTCGAGGATGAGCGCACCATTTATGCAGTATTGAGAAGTGCGGCACGCCATGCAATTGGCCAATTCAATGTCGCGCCAGCCATAGATTTCGATTCGGAAGTTAGCTTCAGTGTACCCCCTATGCCCAAGGGCACCCTACCACAGCAACCGAAAATACAGGTGAACCCGCACTTCAATCCATTCGAATCTACCCAAGCGAGCAAACCAGTGTTCCGCAGCGATGATGAAAAATACCAGCGAATTCAAAACGAAAAGTATTTGAACACAGCTCAAGCCTTCGATGCACCAGACCACTCGGAGGTTCAATGGAGTCTTGAAGAGGCCATGCCTGCCGAACCTGTGAGCGGAAAAATCATCAAATGGGGGCGCTATGCAATCACCACGTTAGGACAAAAAGCGCTGGTCATAGATATTCAACGCGCACGTTTTAGAATCCTTTACGATCAAATTTGGTCGAAACTGCAGGACACTACTATTCCCTCGCAGCAGGTCCTTTTTCCGAAAACCATAAGTTTGACGCTTAGTGAAAGTGCTTTGTACCAAGAACGCGAACAAGATTTCGCCATTGCAGGTTATGACTTAAGACCGACGAAGAATCCAGGAACCTACGAAATACAGGGTATTCCCATGTTCATCGCAATGGATGATGCTGTGCCGGCATTGGAAATGCTTTTTGAGCACTACCAAGAATTGGAAGAAGGTGGGGAACAAAAGCTACTTCGCAGCATAGCACTTTCAATAGCGTCATACGGCGCTAGAACGCAAATGCCTAAAACGGCAGAGGAACTATACGTTTTAAGGGAGCAATTACTAAGTAGCACCAACCCACAACACACCCCCAAAGGGAAGAAGATCATTACTGAACTCAACCCGGAGGATATTGAAAAAACATTATGATAGCACAACGCAGTTTTAATCTAATGCCCACGGTTGTTAAGAACCTCCTGATCATCAACGGTCTGATGTTCTTCGGGATGTACAGCATTGAAACAACCTTTGGATTAGACATCACACGCTGGCTAGGTCTATACTTCCCCCTTTCAGATTCTTTCCTCCCGGTCCAATTAGTCTCGCACATGTTCATGCACGGCAACTTGGGACACATCTTCTCCAACATGATCATGTTATGGTTTTTGGGCAGTGCCATGGAGAACTACTGGGGACCAAAACGATTCCTGATTTACTATCTACTAACCGGCCTGGGCGCAAGCGCCCTGCAGATAGGCGTGAATTTTTTGGAATACATTCAACTTTCAAGCGCCCTAGACGCGAGTGCAATCGAACAAATCACACGCGACGGAGCGGATTTAATTCGTCGAAACTACAACTACACAAACCCAGATTGGGGCGCACTGAACCGCCTACTAAATGTCCCAATGGTTGGTGCTTCTGGAGCTGTTTTCGGGGTGCTCTTAGCTTTCGGAATGACCTTCCCAAATCAGGTTATCTACCTCAACTTCTTCTTCCCAATCAAGGCGAAATACTTCGTCATCGGTTACGGTCTACTAGAGCTCTACAACGGTTTTGCAATCAGCAACAGTGGTGTGGCACACTTTGCACACTTGGGCGGTATGCTTTTCGGATATCTGCTGATTCGCAAATGGAAGCGAGAGATGTATCTTTAGAATTCATATAGGTAAGCATGAGCGATTTTTTCAATAAAGTCAAGCAAGACGCATTCCAAGGTGATTACCTGGTTCGTTTGTTGTACCTCAACATTGGGGTCTTCGTGCTTTATAGCATTTCGAACGCATTTATAACACTTTTCACTGGTCAAATGGGGCTACTACCAAGGTTGGCTGATGATCTGCTTGCCTTACCGTCTGACCCCTTCAAATTAATCGTTCGACCCTGGACACTGCTGACTTATATGTTTACTCATTTCAGCTTTCGTCACATCCTCTTCAACATGCTGATCTTGTACTTCTCTGGCAAGATGCTCATGGAATATCTTGGGGAACGACGCATGCTAGCATTGTACATCTATGGAGGCCTTGGAGGCGGCTTATTGTATATAATTCTATACAACCTCAGCCCAATTCTTGGTCAAGGTTCTATGGTAGGCGCAAGCGCAGGAACCATCGCGGTACTGGTAGCGGGCGCCCTTTATCTGCCTAACATGCCGGTCCGATTATGGGGTATTTTCGAAGTTAAATACTGGATGCTTGCGGCAGGCATTGTTTTGCTCGACATCTTAAGCTTAACCGGCAGTAATGCCGGTGGACATATTGCACACCTAGGCGGCGCCATCGTAGCATTCTTTTTCATCCGCTCAATGCGCAATGGCCATGAGTGGAATGTTTACCTGTTTCAGGTCATCGATACCGTTCGCAATACCCTCTACAGCCGAAGCAGAAAGCGCAAAGGCTTCAAGTTTGGCGAGCGGAACTACACGAAATATGAAGAGGTAAAAAAATCCAAGCCTACAGCCTCAGATTCGGATACCGCAAAAATGGACGCCATACTCGACAAGATTAAAGAGAAAGGGTATGATAGCTTGAGTAAAGAAGAAAAGGCCTATCTCTTTAAAATTTCTAAGGACTCGTGAAAAAGCGGATCTGGCTCCTAAACGCCATTAACATTATCCTGTTCTATGCCACTCTAGCGCTAGGACTTGGATCGCTAGTCCCAGGTAATTGGCTACCCGGTGTGGGTGTATTTAGCATTCTCGTCCCTTTGCTACTTTTCCCGCATATGATCATGGTGTTTATTTGGCTCCGCCTACAACCCAAACGCGCCTTAAAAAACATCATTTGCATTGCCTTACTTCTATTCCCTGTCTTGGCTCAAGCCCCTCTAGGCAAAGGCCCCTCCTCGAATGAGGACTTAATCAGAGTTGCCAGCTACAACGTACGTGCCTTTTATCAATTCAATGGTGCCGCCAATGAAATAGGGCAATGGACTCAACGCGAAGGCATTGATGTACTCTGCGTTCAAGAAATGCGCCGCAGTGCTGTTGGTGACCTATATCGCAACTTCCCAAATAGAGTTTATGCGCCCAAAAACAGGTCAATTGGTACCGCCATTTATTCGAAATACCCCATCATCAATAGTGGCGCCTTGGCCTTTGAAAACCTTGAAGGCAGCCGTTACGCTCGGGAAAGTGCGGGCTACGCAGATATCGTTTTCCCTTTTGACACCGTCCGCATAATCAACGTTCACCTCACTTCCACAGGAGTAAAAAACTTGGATATGGAAGTGGAACCGACGCGTGAAGAATGGGTAGAGAAGAGCAAGTTCGTTGCAAAAAAAATCGCCGGCTCAGATAAGTCTCGCGCTATACAAGGAAAGCACATCTTAGAATGGGTAAGGTCCAGCCCTCACCCTGTTATACTTGCAGGAGACTTCAATAGTGTTCCCGGCGGAAATCTATATGCCAGGTTATTATGGCTACTCGACGACCCCTACCTCACAAAGGGTCATGGTGCTTGGGGGTCTTACATGCCGTTGCGCGAAAAGGGATTGCCGCTACGAATTGACTGGACGCTTGTAGACGAACGTCTTCCATATAATAGCCAATACATTGACGATATTGAATTCAGTGACCACCGTCCTTTGGTCACAACCTTTAGTGCTTCAAACGAGCCTGAAGAAGATTAAGTGCATTCAAGGCGTTCGAGCGAACACCCTCTACGTAATTAGGATATACACGTAAGACTTCATCATAGAATAAAGGCACACACGTTTGCTCTTGCATCAACCATGCGTCTGCCTTACGTATTAACTCTGAACGTATTTCGGGATTAGTCTCTGCCGCCAAGGCCTCATACAAAAGATCGTATTCCTCGTTCTGATAGCGACTATAATTGGGCCCATTAGGAGCTTTCAAAGGTCCATAGAACAACATCAAATAATTTTCTGCATCCGGATAGTCCGCAATCCAACTGGCCCTAAAGAAGTCCAACGTCCCCGCACTCTTCTCGCTTCTCAATGTAGCCGAGGGCACCACGTTCACGGAAATATTCCATCCTAATGCCGCCATTTCGCCTTGTACATATTCGCACAAATCACGGTAGTTCGCTACGGTAACCAGAACGAGCTCCGGCAAATTCATGGTTGCGAGCAGTGTACGCACAGAATCCGGATCATATGCTGCACCTATTTCTTTCTGGTATTCCGGAAGGCCGTAAGGAATAATACCTCCCGTAGCTGGAATGCCCACCCCATTGCGGAGTTCACGAATCATCTCTACTCTATCAATCCCTGCATTGATCGCCCATCGAAGCTCCCTCGGCAACTCTTTTTCAGCATTAAAGATCAAATACTCGGTATTCAAAAATGGTGTACGCTCTAAGCGGTGCGCTCCCGCGTAACGTATTTGCAGCGCCCCTTCTTTGGTTAAAAGATCATCTTTAAAACTTGGATCTAGATTGGGAAGGAAGTCAAAATTACCATTCAAATATTCAAGGAATGCACTTTGCTGGTCTGGTAAAAATGAGATGCTAATGCCCGCCAAATATGGCAGACTTACTCCATCTTCATCTACCCGCCAATACTTTGAATGTTTGTGAAATATCAGCTTTTCACCATAATGCCAAGCATGAAATTTAAAGGGACCACTTCCAACTGGTTTGGTGGCTAATTCTTCCTTTCCTTCAGGCACAACACTACAATATGGCATAGCCAACAATGAAAGGAATGAAGCATTTGGCTGGCTTAGAGTGATTTTAACCGTTCCCGCATGCGTTGCATGGACATCTTCAACACCATCAAGTACCCAACTACCCGGTGAAGCCACTGTAGCATCCCTCAATCTATTCAGGCTATACACGACATCTTGAGCCTTAACCTTTGTCCCATCATGGAAAAAGGCTTCGCGTAGGGTGAATTCATAAATACGACCATCATCGGAAACAGACCATTGTTGCGCCAGTGCAGGCGCGATCCTATTATTTTCATCGAGCATCACTAGCCCCTCAAAGAGTTGCTGCACAGCCCAAATGGTGCTTTTGTCTTTGGCAAAAGCAGGATCTAGGGTTGGGATACCTGCAGGCTCATTAAATCGAAACACTTGCTCTGCAGAGCGGGTGCGAGATGTACACGACACCAACAGTGTAAGGCATACAAAAAAGCCCCCTAGAAAGGAGGCTTTTCGTATCGTTATGCCTGTATTAAGCATCAATGTTTGCGTATTTAGCATTGCGCTCGATGAAATCGCGACGCGGCGGTACATCATCTCCCATCAACATAGAGAATACGCGATCTGCTTCAGCGCTATCATCGATAGTGACTTGCTTCAAGATGCGCTCTTCGGGGTTCATAGTGGTATCCCAAAGTTGTTCCGCGTTCATCTCCCCAAGACCCTTATAGCGTTGGATTCCCACACCGGAACCTCCATCACCACCGAACTCTTGAGCAATCTGGTCACGTTGTTTATCGTCCCAAGCATAGGCTTGCTTCGAGCCTTTTTTGACAAGGTATAATGGCGGTGTAGCAATGTACACATAACCTAGCTCCACTAACTCGCGCATGTAGCGGAAGAAGAAGGTCAAAATCAACGTTGAAATGTGGCTACCATCCACATCGGCATCCGTCATAATCACAATCTTGTGGTAACGAAGTTTATCTAAGTTCAAGGCCTTACTATCCTCTTCTGTACCCACACTAACACCTAGGGCAGTGTACATATTTTTGATTTCCTCGTTTTCAAAAACCTTGTGTGAGATAGCCTTCTCTACATTCAAGATTTTACCACGAAGTGGAAGAATAGCCTGGAAATTACGGTCACGACCTTGTTTGGCAGTACCCCCTGCAGAATCACCCTCCACAAGGAAGATTTCACATACATGTGGATCTGTCTCAGAACAATCACTCAACTTACCTGGAAGTCCCATTGAAGACATGGTTCCTTTACGTTGAACCATCTCACGGGCCTTCTTGGCAGCAACACGCGCCTTCGCAGCAAGCAATACTTTCTGTACGATAACCTTAGCCTCATTCGGATGCTCTTCTAAGAAGTTCGTCAGCATTTCACCAACGAGCTTATCTACCGCACCTGCAACATCTTTATTTCCAAGTTTTGTTTTGGTCTGTCCCTCGAACTGAGGCTCCATAACCTTCACGGAAATAACAGCTGTCAAACCTTCACGGAAATCATCTCCAGCAATCTCAATTTTCTCTTTTGCCAAGAGTCCGCTTTCGTCTGCGTATTTCTTCAATGTACGTGTCAATGCACGACGGAAACCCGCCAAGTGAGTACCACCTTCGTGTGTATTGATGTTGTTTACGTAGGAATGAATGTTTTCATTGTACGAGGTGTTGTAGTGCATAGCAACCTCAACTGGAATACCATCGCGCTCTCCCTCCATACACATAACCTCAGGCATGATTACCTCACGGTTACTATCGATGTATTTCACGAAGCCTGCAAGACCATCCTCACTGAAGAAACGTTCGCCCAATGGCTCGCCTTTTTCGTCTAACTCACGAAGGTCTTTTAAAGTAATGCTGATACCCTTGTTCAAGAATGCAAGCTCACGCATGCGCTTTGCGAGGATATCGTAGTGGTATTCAGTTTCCTCGAAGATTTCATGATCCGGTTTAAAGGTCACAACGGTACCGCGGTAATCAGTCGTACCAATCTCACGAGTAGCATACTTTGCAACACCACGTGAAAACTCAACTTCGTGTTTTTTACCGTTGCGGTGTACCTCGGCATGCAGCATGGTTGAAAGTGCGTTCACACAACTCACCCCGACACCGTGCAAACCTCCGGAAACCTTATAGGAATCCTTATCGAATTTACCACCAGCGTGCAAGACGGTCATAACTACCTCTAGGGTAGAACGCCCATCTTTTGGGTGCATGTCCGTAGGGATACCACGACCATCATCCTTTACCGTAATACTATCGTCTTCGTTTATTGTGACATAGATATCCTTCGCGTGACCGGCCAATGCCTCATCGATCGAGTTATCTACTACCTCATATACCAAATGGTGTAATCCCTTCAAACCTACATCGCCGATGTACATCGCGGGACGTTTGCGAACGGCCTCTAGTCCTTCAAGAATCTGAATGGATCCACCGTCGTAATTCTTCTCCTGTTCACTCATAAATATCAGTGCAATAAGTTGGCTTAATGCTATCTTAACAAAGATAACTTTTAGGCATCCAAAAAGCGACAAAAGGGGCCTAAGCCCCCCTTGCAGTTACCAACAATTTTATCAACATTTTCGGGATTTCCGAGGGTTTTAAACCGTTTAGAACTGGTAGTTCAACACAAACAATCCACGTGTTCTACGGACCTCGTAACCGCTCCACATCTGGTAGCGCTGATTGAGGAGGTTATAGCCTCGCAAAGAGACCGATAGGTTTGGATTTATCGTGTACCCTAAATCTAGACTCAGGTCCATGTAGTCCTCCAACGCGTACACTCCCGTTGAATGAACACCTTGGTAACGACCGCCCACATATTTGAGGTTGGTCACCAAATGAAGATCACCTTGATCAACGCGAAGTAAACCGCCTATAACACGACCTTCTGCACCGAGGAAGTCATCCGCTCCAGAATAACTATTCAACTGCATGTAGGCGCTCGCTGTGAGTGCGTTCATAGGTAAGTTTAATTCCGCGCGAACGGAGCTTCGCACGTAATCTGCATACCCTATTTTCAATGCAGCAACCGCTTCATCGCCTATACTTATTGTTGATCGAACACTATCTCGTTCAAACTGAACATCGTTGTTTACGAAACCTAATGATGCTTCCACACGATATTGTAGCTTTCCAGCCAAAGCGCCTTGCATCCCAACATACCCTCTATTCTCACCACTTAGTGCTAAAAACTGGCTGCCACTGATGACCGGGACTTGGAAAATCAGATCACTTAAGGTGTGTTGCTTGGCTTTACCATCCCAACCTCCATAAACCGCGAGGGTACGCTTAAGGATCTCTGCTTGAAGATTGATGTTCGGAAATACGTAATAAGATCCCTGAGCACTATCGCCTTGAGCCGCTGTACCTGCGACGGAAAGACCAAATTCGTAGTTAAGTAACCCATTTTTACCGCGAGTATGCGGGCTCAAAAAGAAGTGGTGGTATTGAGTCGCTGAATCTGCGTAGGAATTGAATTGACCAAACTGATAGCCAAAATCGACATCGATCTGCGCATCGTCAGCATAAACCTCCAAACGATGTGCGGTTTTCGCAAGATGCTCCTGCGCACCAATGCCCGCATTCACGTACTGGTAAGACAGTCCTCCATTGCGGTAAGCCGCAGGCACCTTGGAGGTTGGGTTTGATGTTCTCAGCCATTGCTGACTTACTCCAGCACGTAAGTTCCATACGTGTGGTGTTGGCGATAAAAACCAGGCAGCGGTGTCTTGAATCCCGTATAAACTGGCATAATTCCCATCTAAAACAACTTGGGTTTTAAAGTTGTAGTTTTTCGTTGCACGCTGAAAATCTGTGAGTACTGAATTTTCATAAGAAGGCTGCAAGGCGTAAGCAGAGTTTAACACACCCGATCGCGCACCTTCATGGTGTACCTTAACGCCCCAAACATTCTTACGCGAGCGCGGTGAACTGAATACCACATCGGCAAATGAGCTGCTGTACATGCCACCGCCAACACTCACTTTTTGCGTTGGAAGCTTGGGCAGCTGAACACGACCTAATCGGATCGCCGGGATCGGCTCCGGTTGAAAATCTATGGTCATTCCCTTAGGATTAATCCGAACGCTCACCGGTATTTTTTGAGACGTTGTATCTGTAAATGAAGGTTGCTCTGAGATTTTGTGTGCCGCACGGACTTGCGCTTGGTATTCTTCCACTACTCTGATCTCAACACTTTTTACATCATCGCCAGTACCTCCCTCTTCTTGGCCAAATGCGACAAGCGGGAGAAATAACAGTACTGTATAGATAAACTTTTTCATCTTTTTCGAATGCTTTACTTATTCTTCAATCTCCTCTAGCTCCTCTTCAAGAAGGGTAGATTCAACATCTAGGGTATCAACTATCAATTCTTCTGCCGCTGCTTCTTTTTCACGAAGCCTCGCCAACTCTGCTTTGAAAGCCTGTGCTTGTGCGGCAACATCACCGTAATCTGCGTTCTCGATAATGAAGTCTAAGGTGTAGTTCGCTTGGAAATCATCATTTACCCCGGCGTAGTTTTTGGCCATAAGCAGCAGGGACTTCCAGCGCCACTGGGCATAGGTTGGCAGATTATCAATCATCCAGAAAACACGTTCGTTCGAAGCTTCGTATTTGCCTTGGCGGTATTCGAAGGTTGCTAAATAGTAATTGGCCTCAGCTTGAGCTTCACCGCGAACCTCCTCAGCTACTTGAGTGTAGTACATCTTCGCATCGGCACTATCTTTCATTTCTAATGCACCACGCGCTGCATTAAGTAGTGCTTCAGATCGCCATTCAGCTGGGAGGCTTTCATCTTGAAGCAAGCTTTCTGCGTATTGGAAAGTGGTAGGAACATCTTTCAATGCTTTCGCACAGCGCATCAATCCCAACCGAGCTCTTCGACCCTCATCAGCGTTACCGACCAACCCTACAACCTGCTGGAAGTAATAGAAGGCCTTTTCAAAGTTTTGCTCAGCATAGTAAATACTCGCCAAGCGCTCCACCACCTGTTTTCTAAAACTAAGCTCTCCAGAAGATGCTACGAATTCGTAGGCATCTTTAGCAATTGCGTCATCGCCTTTGCTAAAAGCACAATCTGCCATGTAGTAATTTGCAGGCACTCGGAAAATTCCATCAGGGAATTTGACCAAATATTCCTGCATGCCTTTGATTGCTCCTTCGCAATCACCAAGGCTATAACGATCATAAGCACCATTGTAAAGTGTCGAATCCAAAGCACCTTGTTCAATGTTTGCGCCGGCGATGCTCTGCACCCAATCCACGTAATCCGATAGGCGATCCATTTCTGAGTATTGGATTTTCACTAAGCCCAATGCTTCCTGACTTTCAGGAGTGTTTGGGTATTGCTCAACTACAGATTTGAACGATGCCAATGCTTTATCACCATTGTTTTGCGTGCGGTAAATCAAGCCGAGTGCAATTTTTGCATTCTTTATAAATCTCGACTTAGGATAGTCGTGGATGAAGGCTGCAAATACAGATTCTGCCTTCGTGTTTTCGCCCAATTTCATGTAGGTCTCGCCCAACTCGAAATACGCATCAGTTGCATAAACCGAGTTAGGGAATTCTTTAACCAATGCTTCCAATGCCTTCGCCTTCCAGTCCTGATTATCTACAAGACCATAGCACAAGGCGCGCTGGAAGTAAGCATAATCTGAATCAGGCATTACATGACTGAGGTACGCATTGTAGTATTTGATGGCATTATTGTATTGACCGGTCATAAAATATGAATCGGCCAATCGAAGCTCAGCGTCGATGAATAATCGACTACCTTCTCGTGCTCTTGACAAGAATAATCTATACGTAGTCGCTGCGTTTGTGTAATCTCCCTTACTGAAATACGTGTAGGCCTTGTTGTACAGACTGCGCTTGTATTGGCTTAATGTAGCAGATCCTGGAGTAGCTTCAAAAGCGTCCAATTCTTTCAAGGCTAGGTTATAATCCTTGTGACGGTAATGAATCTCCGCCAGCCAATAATGGGCCAAGGCCGTGTAAACATTATTCAAGGGATACTCCAAACTCTTTTCAAACAAGCTCTGTGCCGCAGGGTATTGAATGGCGTTAAAGTGTTGAACCCCCCTGAAATAGGCCACTTTCTGGTAGGCTCCTTGCATCGTCGGCTGTTCTAGTCCCGCGGCACTAATGGCCTTCAATGCACGCTCATAATCCTTTGAGTTTAGGTAAAGACTAGCCAAATACTCATTGGCCTCAGCGCGGTATTTGCTTGTAGGGTACTTCTTAAGAAACGCCTGGAAGATGTCTAAGGGCTGCTCAAAAGGTGTGCTACTATCATACGCAAGTTTCGCGTAGTTGAAATAGGCATCCTCACGAATAACCTCATTCGACCCACTCTCACTCGCCGTGAAAAAAGCCGTTTGCGCTTCTGTTTTTTTGTCCGTCTTGAGGTAACAATCGGCAAGGTGGTAATAAGCGCTTTGACCTAAATCATCACCCCTGCCGTGAATTTTGTTAAACGACTGAATGGCCTCTTCGTAGCGCCCTGTCTTGTAGAGCACGAAACCAAGCTTGTAGTGATCCTCTTGATTCAGCTTTCCTCCAAGACTTTGGTGCTTCTCCAGGTAATTGGCCGATTCCTTCCAGTTTTTCTTTTGGTAATACCCTTCACCGATAAGTTTAGCCACCTCGGCAGCACGACTTTCTACTGCTTGGGCCAACAATGACTCTCCTACGCGGAGGAGTTCGTCGATATCACCTGTTTTATAGTAGATCTGACTGAGGTAATACGGCACAACTCCACCGAACTTTTCATCACCAACCAATTCTTTGAACTGAGTAATCGCCGTAGAATATTGTTCCGCTTCGTAGGCAATGTGTCCATAGTAGTATTTGTGATGGTTCTGGTACTCCCCTTTGTAAGAGGTTCCTTGGAAAAAGAGATTTCTTGCTTGCTCAACATCATTCCCCATCAAATGACTGTACGCGAGTTTGAAATAATATTCGCTTTTAAACGATGCTGGTACATCCTGTGCATCGATGGCGCTTAACCATTGCACCACCTTTTTGTAACGACGATTGTTGAAGTAGTAGTTAGCAGCGCTCACATGGGCTTCTTGCCAGCGAGGGCTCAAAGGGTAGGTCTCAGCAAAGTAGGTCAAGAAGTATTCACTGTTTTCATTCATGAGGTAGAGCGCACACATCGCACGGTAGTAACTACTCTCTTCCTTGAAGAAACTCTGCAACGGCAGGTCTGACTCGAGCAGTTCATCGAAGCCTACGCGTGCCGCAGCGTAAAGCCCTTCATCAAACAGGGCTACACTTTCATTAAACGTTGCCTCATGGCCGTACTCCAACGCCGTCTCTTGAGCGATGGCAGGAACTGTAAAAACAACTGAAATAAGCAATAAGAAAAAGGTTCTCATCAATCTTGGGTTTATCCTTAAAAATAGCTTGAGTTCTACGGCTTACGGGCGCCGAAAAGGAGCAATTCAATGGAGTTATTCACATCTTAAGGAACGCCTAAGCATAGCGTTTTGGTATTTGCCCTACATTTGAAAACAACAAAAGCGACACGCACATTTCTACTCCATTATGGCCCTAGTCTCCCTGAATAAAGCATCCATTTTCCAAGGCAAACACTTGGTCCTGAGCAACGTAAACTTCACTATAACTGAGGGTGAGTTCGTATACCTCATCGGTCAAACGGGTTCTGGAAAAAGTTCTTTACTCAAAACCTTGTACGGCGACCTACCCCTTCAGGTTGGCGAAGGCAGCGTAGGCTCTCATGGTTTAGCCGGACTGAAGGATAAAGACATCCCAAACTTGCGTCGCGAACTAGGCATCGTCTTCCAAGATTTCCAGTTGCTTACCGACCGTACTGTTGAAGCAAACCTAGACTTCGTTCTTCGCGCCACTGGCTGGAAAGACAAAGAGGAACGAAGCAAACGCATTACCGAAGTGCTCTCTTGGGTAGGAATGCAAAATAAAAAACACAAAAGCCCTTTTGAAATCTCAGGAGGCGAGCAACAGCGCGTCGCCATTGCCCGCGCCTTACTCAATGACCCAAAAATCATTCTCGCCGATGAACCTACGGGGAATTTGGACCCACGTACTTCAGAAGAAATCATGGCGTTATTACTTCGACTAACTGAAGAAAACAAAGCAGTAATCATGGCCACGCATGATTATCAAATGATCCATAAATACAGTGCACGCACCCTGAAGGTATCCGAAGGAACAGTGAGCGACAACAAGGGTCAAGAACTCTAAAAAATGAAAGGTCAAAACCTGCAACTAAGTATTTGCATTGCAAGCTACGGCAATGATGTAACAGCGTTGTTGGACCATCTTCAAAACCAATGTAAGGGTCTCCCCGAGGCAGAAATAGACATTCACATTTCGGACCAATTTCCCACTGCGCATACCTGCGCAACAGATTGGACCCGGTACCCCAATACGTTCTACCATCACAACCAAGAAAGTACCGGACGTGCCGCCAACCGCAATTTTCTAGCGAGAGTAGCACGCGGCACGCAACTCCTATTTCTAGATGCAGATTCACTTCCAGTTGAAAGTGATTTTTTACAGCGTTACCTTGAGGTCGCCGAGGAAAATTTAGTTGTTGTTGGCGGGACGGCTTACCAGCGAACTACGGACCAACAATTATTGCGATATAAAGTCGGAGTAAAAAAAGAAGAGATTCCTGTGGCAAAAAGAAAAGCCAATCCATACGGAAGCTTCACCGCTTTCAATGCGCTCATTCCACGAGCGGTTTTTGAAAAAATACCTTTTGATTCTTCACTTGTGGAATATGGCCATGAAGACACGCTCTTCGGTCTTGAACTTCGCCATCATGTTATTCCCGTCTTGCACATCGATAACCCAGCTTATCACCTAGGTCTCGACGATAATACACAGTTCATGATTAAGACACGTCAAGCCGTTGATTCACTTGCGTCACTTATTTCTAAAGGTAAAATCGACGAAGAAGTCCGATTGTTTGATGCCTATATGCGTTGGTCGAAATTTGGCGGTCACTTTGTCCTGCGCACATTGTATGATGCAGTTGGGGAAATACTTTTTCAACGCCTAAGTTCAGGAGAAGGTAATGTGCTGCTTTTTGATTTTTATAAGCTGCTTCGCCTCTGCCACCAACAGCCTAAAGTTGGGAATAAAATGCCTTAAGTGATTCACTTTCGCGTTCCCAATTCAATTCTGCCGCGGCACGTTTCAGCTGGCCTGAGTAAGATTCACGAGACGCTCCTACTTTTTCAATCGCGGTACGCAATGCCTCAATATCAGTTGGATCCGCGAGCTCGCCCACACCATATGTTTCAACGATGCCACCCACCTCAACAAGCGGTGATACCACCACTGGAGTTTGACATTGGATGTAATCGAATAGCTTGTTAGGCAAACTAAACCGGTAGTTGATGTTCGTATCCTTGTCCAAGCTCAACCCGACATCAGCTGCTGCAGTGTATTGAAGCAATTGGGCATAGGGCAATCGGTCCACAAAACGCACACGATCCTCTAAATTCCGGCGTACAACTTCAACCTTCAAATTAGGAATGGCATCACCCGAACCTACGAGTAAAAGCATCCATTCCTCAGACATACCCGCGATGGCTTCAACCGCTTCTTCAAGCCCTCGGTCTACGTTCATACCGGAACCTTGATTGATGGCTATTTTTCGATCTTCTGGCAGGCCCAATTCCACGCGACTCTTCACCTCAAATGCCGCTGGCTTCGGGCTAATGTTGCGAAAAACTCGTGGCCGAATGCCGTAATCTGCTTCATACAATCCCGCAATACTTTCGTTCACAGTCCAAACATGAGCAAGGCGAGGAAAAATACTCCTTTCCAGTCGTTGCCATACCTTTTTCGCCCAACGTCCCTCAAGTTCGGGGACACCACAGAAATATTCATGTGTATCATAGACAAGCGTGGCATGATACAATCGTGATACTAAATAATTCGGTAGTACCGTGTCTAGATCATTGGACAACAAATGTGTCGACCTATGGGTCAGGAGAAAGAAAAGCAATCGAATCTGAAACTCCGCATAGAAAAGCACGCCTTTGTTAAAGACCAGGGACATCCGATGGGTTTTGTAGGGTCTGTCTAGCGGCAAACTCTGCGGCAATTTGCGCCCCACCCATTGTACCTCATAGCCCAATTCCAAAAGCAACATTGCAACCTTATGGACCCTATTATCCGTGGCTATATCGTTGGAAGTGGAAATGGTTATGGTTCTATTCATTGTGCTAATAAATGCCGCCGTAAAGGTAGCGAACGCTAAATTTGCAATCGCAGTATAGCCGTGAGATGATAAAATCTGATTTTGAATACCCACTACCGGAGCATAGGATTGCTACACACCCGCTAGAACAGAGGGATGCTAGCAAGCTTTTGCAGTTCAAACAATCAATAATTTCCGACCATTCGTTTCGCGACCTCCCTGCGCTGCTTCCACCCTGCAGCCAATTAATCTTTAACAATACCCGTGTGGTGCGCGCCCGCTTGCACTTCGTGAAAACCGCTGGTGCTAAACCCATAGAAATATTCTGTCTAGGACCACACAAACAATCTGTTGAAGATGCCATGAACAGCCTCGGACAGGTGAAGTTCGAATGTTTAGTAGGTAACCTTAAACGTTGGAAAGATCATCCTTTATCGCTTGAACTTGATGGAGGCATTACGCTTCATGCCGAGAAAATTGAACGCGATGGGGCCTATTGGGTCATTGCTTTTCATTGGAATGGTAGTGCAACATTTGCTCAAGTTCTTGAGATCGCAGGTAAAATTCCGCTTCCCCCGTATATGAACAGGGATGCTGGAGAAGAAGATACAGAGCGTTACCAGACCGTATATGCGCAGAACAATGGTTCTGTTGCCGCGCCAACTGCAGGATTACACTTCACCGAGCGTGTATTCCAAGACCTGAATGCGGCACGTCATGAAATCCTTGAACTCACTCTACACGTGGGTGCCGGAACCTTTAAACCGCTGGGTGAAGGCAACATAAAGGACCACCAGATGCACGCAGAAGAAATTATTGTTTCACGCCAATGGCTTGAAGGCTACCTTGCCCACGAAGGCCCAAAATTCGCCGTGGGAACCACAAGCTTGCGCAGTTTAGAAAGTTGCCATTGGATGGGCGCAAAACTCTTAAGTGGCGGTAGTTTTGAATCACTTGGCCAATTCGACGCGTACGAACTTCCCCAAAACTTCTCCCCACGCCAAACCTTCCAAGCACTCTTGGACTACCTCCACGCCAACGGCATAACCTCCATTGCAGCCCACACCCAACTAATGATTAAACCGGGCTATACATTCAAGACCGTTCGGGGCATTATTACAAATTTCCACCAACCCGGATCCACGCTTCTACTCTTGGTAAGCGCCGGAGTGGGCGACCAATGGAAAAAAATCTACAACCACGCTTTAGCCAACGAATATCGATTCCTGAGCTATGGCGATTCCTCCTTGTTATATTTTGAAGATATGAACAACACGCTTGACTAGGCGCGTGTCGTTATTAAGGCATGCCCAAATCTATTTGCCTTACACTTCTTCTAATTAGCCTTTGCTCGCAGACATCCGGCCAAGCCATTCTCAGCTATAACGTCGAGAATCTCTTCGATACCATCAACGATAAAAATTACCATGACGAGGCATTCTTGCCCGATGGTCCCTATGACTACAATTCCGTTCGGTACTGGCTGAAAATTCGACAAACCGCACGCGCACTGCGGCTCGCCATTCAAGCCGTACCCGAACCGCCCCATATCATCGCCTTAATGGAAGTAGAAAATCAAGGCATCCTTTACGATTTGGCCAAAAACCCAGCTTTGCGACCCTACGGACCCTGGCGTCCAATTCTCTTCGACAGCCCTGACTTCCGTGGTATAGACTGTGCTGCGCTCATTCATGAGAACACGCGTATTCTCCAAGCGCAACCCATTACATACGCCACCCCTCACTTTCAAACACGCGACGCACTCTTTATCAGGTTTCGTTCTCCAGATTCAATAACCGCTCAACTCACCATCATTCATCTTCCTTCGAAACGAGGCGGCCCAAAAACCTCCGAAATTAAACGAACCATCGCCCTTGAAGCCATCACCACCGCACTGGACACCTGTACCACGCCAACACTTCTATGCGGAGACTTCAACACGTCTCCCACGCCCCGCCTCCAAAACTATTTTCAAGAACGGGGCTGGAAAGTAGCTCCATTTAGTAATGGAGAGCCGGGCACTTATAAATTCAAAGGACGCTGGAGCATACTGGACTGGGGCGTCATAAAAAACGGAAGTGGATCCGTACAAATTTTAACTGTCCCAGAGCTCTTGATCGCTGACAAAAAATGGGGTGGTAAGAAGCCAAAGCGCTCCTGGTCAGGCACTTTTTTTACCTACGGTTACTCGGACCACCTACCCGTTTACTATTTAATGTATGAGAATTAGTGTTTTTTCGATATTTTCGTAACTCAAATAACCTAGAAATGAAAAAATTAGTAGCACTTGGCGCTTTCGTAGGCGCACTATTTATGACCTCTTGTGAGCCTAACGGCCCAGCAGAGGAGCCCGCCACTTACCCTGGTGACTCATTGACCGTAAGTAACGCTGCCCGCCCGCTTGTGATTGAAACTACAGGTGCATGGTGTCAGTACTGTCCTAACGGCGCTGAGATTATGACTATGCTTGATGGTGTCCTCGGTGATAGCGTTGTGTTGATCGCAAACCACGTAGGTGATTGGTTCTCTACCGACAACGCCGCTTCTGCTAAGTTTGACGATAACTTCCCTACTTCAGGGGTTCCTAACTTCTACGTAAACAACACTGATGTAGGTCAGAGCCCAGCAGCTGCCGCTGCTGCTGCGACACTAGCGGAAGTTGCCTTCGGTTTGGAAGCAGATGTTGTTAACGACGGAACCAAGCTCGTGGTTTACCCACGCGTAAAGGCTTTGGAAACAAACGTAGACAACGTATACATGATTCAATCGTACTTGTTGTTGAACGGTGTTATTGCTAAAGATTATGGCAATGGCGTTGATTTGAACCAAGTCAGCTCTTTGCCTAAGGTAAGTACCGGTTCAGGTACCACTCCTACGACATGGGCACAAGATGCAGCGGTTGTAAATGGAACTCCACTGATCACATCAGGCACAAAATACACGCACGATGAGGTATTGTACCGTCACGCTACCGCAGCAGTTATTGGCTGGACGGAGAGCGACGATGCAGCAACTGCAGATACAAGCATGGTAACTTTAGGTCCTTGGGGAATGAACCTCGGAGATTTGAACCCACTAGGCAATGCGTACGCGGCTGGTGATGTATACGGTACTCGTTA
>Ga0181566_10000763_pt1 | contig 25797 bp, 21 predicted proteins | sample 101ome_15_FD_133762 | JGI IMG/M metagenome (GOLD analysis project Ga0181566, IMG submission 133762) | Coastal salt marsh microbial communities from the Groves Creek Marsh, Skidaway Island, Georgia - 101402AT metaG (megahit assembly) | ecosystem: Environmental > Aquatic > Marine > Intertidal...
AAACCATCGATACAACGGTGGAAAACGACGGTATGAACTTCTCGGGTGAAGTAAAAAATGTCACCCTTAGCCTCTCCCCTGGCGAGAGCATCACCCTTTCCGTTTCTGTAGAACACCGATGCTTCGGCACCCAAGCCCGCGTTCAGTGGGGCGGGTTTGAACAGAACGCCGGGGGCATCATCATGGATGGCGTGCTCTACGAGCCCGAGGCACGAATCCTCGTGGATGCATCCCGCCGCGCCCACGTTGAGTTGGAGCACAAACTTCCTTGGGGACTCGAGGATTTGAGAGATGAGAAATGGGAGATTTGGGGGCCGCTGCTGCCAACGGAAAAAAGCATACGTGACGGAGAATACCTCGTTGAAACAAGCGCTGGACGCATTCGCATGGTACGGGATCTCGGCGATAATAAGAGCGTGTACACGTGGTCGGGAGCCAAAGCCCTCCCGGTAGGTGAGCTCAACCTCCAATTCTGCCTGCGTACCGTCGCAGGCGACCTCAACAGCGATTGCCACGCAGAGGGCATTCTCCGCTTTGAGGTCGACAAAGGCGACGAAGGATTTGCAAGCGCTCCGCTATGGCTGACCTTGACCACCCTGGTGGCGTTGCTCGGTTATGTTGTGAATGCCTTCAGAAGTGGATTGTTGCTGCCTCTGCCAATTCTTGGCGCACTTGCGGTGTTGGCATTGCTCACTGTCCCGACGGCTTTTGACCAACCGAATCTCGGCGCAGATGCCATCATTCTTGACAACACCAAGGCACTCGACGCTGAACTGGTCGGTGCCGACGGTTCAAGCACAACCGTCGCTGCCTTGCTTTCTGGTCAAGATGCTTTGGTGATCGGACTGGTGCTTCCCGGTTCAGAGCAAGGCCTGACCCAATCGGGAGAATTCAACCGGACGCTTGACCAATTGGGTGACCGCATCAACGTGGTTCATGTGGTCACCGGAGAAGGAGCGCTTCTCGCCGATGTGACCTCCTTAGCGGAGGTAACCAACGCTACGTGGGAGGTGTATCTTGATGAAGACAGTCACTTTTCACGCAGCCTTCCAACCGGCCCATCGGATGCCGTGGTGGTCTTGGACCCGGGGATGCACGTCACCTTTTCGCAACCCTCTTCGGCAGCCATGCTGGACATCGTTGAGAGCGTGGACGGCATCGCCAAAGGAGGGCAGACCTCCTACGGTTCGTACTTTGGCTTGTTGTTTGGGCCGGGACTGTTTTTGCTTTTCTTGGCCCTTCCGAGAGAAGAATGGACGGCTCCCGAGGAACCCTTGCCTCCAGGACTGCTTTGGGGCTCGATCATTGTCGCATCCGGCGCCGGTATCTTGATGGTCAATCTACCCGCCCTGCTCGTCGCCTTGCTCCCTGTTGGCATGACGGTTCGCTTTGTATTGGACATCGTCATGATGCTTTGGATGTTGGAAATGTGCTTCTTTACCGCCAAACGTGGTGCTCCTTTGGAGGCGGATTTGTTGGGCAAAGGAATTCACCGACTCTTCCCCGAAGCCTTCCAGAACTGGAGGGACCCTGTGGACATGAACCGAGATGTCTTGCTCGGCGTTTGGCTGGGCTGGTTCGGTTGGTTGGCGTTTCCGCACCTGTTCCCACAAGGTGTAGCGTCCACCGCGTTGATGGGAGGGGCAGGCATTGCGTGGTCCCTGTTGTTCTTGCTGCTGTTCACGTTCACAGGAGGCTTCGTGGTGCTCCTGCTCCGCATTGTTGCTTCCTGGGGAGGGCCGTTTTCACGCCTGTTCGGGAAATTTGGAGGTGAAGTCTTCGCTCAATTTGTCGGATGGGTGCTCACGCCCATCGCACTTTGGATGGCCATCAATGTCACCATCACCGTTGTCGAGCTCGGAGTCTTTTGACCACGAGCGTTAAGTGGATTGGAGTGATTCTCCACCGACATGCACCACCCAACTCCCCACTGGAGCCAAACCAGTTCTCAACTCCTCAGAGCCTGTCCCCGTGCGTGGGCATTGACCTATGCACCAAGTGAGCCAACCCTGACCTCCACCTTCTCAAGTTCACAACGTCTTCAGCGACCGCGAACAGCTCATGAAGCGACTGTGCGTGCATTGAGGGCAACATGGATTGAACGCCTGAAGGACCATTTTCTCGGAAAAACATGGTCGCCTCTCTATCGTCTGCGGCGCACGCGACTTCACCTCGAGGACGCTTTGATGATGGCCGCCATTGAATCCCCACCTACCCATATTGACATGGCCGTAGGGCAATCAAATGAGCAACTTCGCAGGCTGGAAGAAACCGTTGGCCTGCGCCCTTTGTTCACTTCCAGAGGAGCCCGATGGGCCTATTTTGAGCGTTGGCAGAGTGCCCAGGTTGCGGGAGTGGAACTCTATGCCGCACCGGATGTTGCCATCTATCACCAACACAAATGGGTCTTGGTGCGAATTCAATTTAGATCGCCCACTCATCCGCCCTTCAGTCAACAACTGGAGCATCTGTTGATGGTGCATTGGGCCATGGCACAGCCAGGATTTCCCAACGACCCCGAGGCCTATGCGATTAAAGTGGTGCGATGGAACCGTTCAAGATGGTTGGAACATCATCTCAACACGACATCTGGACTTCTCAAGCAAGCACTATCACTTGTTCACCATGACCGGCAGGAGATGCAGTGGCTTCATCGGTCAACACTTGCTGACCCACAACTCTCGAGCATTCCTCTAGCCTCGGATGAGCGAACATGCGAAGGGTGCCATCACCGCAGAGGTTGCCCAGCAAAAAACGGCTTGGCCAAGGCTCGGCGAGATCAGGAACAAGTGCTGGAAAGCATGATTCAGAGTGACGAAACCAAGTCAGCTAATACGGCATGAACATCACTTGCTTTGGTAACGCCACTTGCCAGAAGAACCCCTTCTGCCCCCAATTCCAGCGCTTTGGCGACATCCTGGCCGTTTTTGACGCCTGCACCGCAGAGCACTCGGACATTTGGGTTGACGGCTTTGACAGCGGCAACGGTATCGGAGACGATGGATGGGTCCGCCGTAGTGACCGAAATGTCTCCCCCAATCAATTCGGGTGGTTCAACCGCAATAAAGGTCGGATTCAGGGCTGCAAGAGCTTTGGCTTCGTCAACATCGGCAGCGCAAGCACACACGGGAAAGTCGTCAGGCAACATCGCCAGCAAGCGCTCTACGTGACCAAGTTCGACCTTGTGCTCGGCGTGGTTGATCAAGGTTCCAGAGGCGCCGCGGGCGATGGCGGTTTGAGGCTCAAGCCAGCCCGTGTACCCTCCCAAGCCGACAGGGTCAAGGTGTTGAGACCAAACATGGACATCCCCGTTCTTGCTGCCCAGAGCACCCAAATCGAACGCAGAAACGGTTGCCACCATGGTTGCAGGGCCGTTTGCATGCGCTTGCATTGCTTCGAGAAGCGAAGCCGCCGCCTCACCGGAGGCGCTGGCGTAAGTCTTGAAATTCACAACAATCATTGGTTCTGCCATGCTAACCCGCTCGGTGCACCGCCTTTAGCAAGTTTGCCCCAGCCGTTGCCCAGCAACATGGATTATCTCGGCCACTGGCCGCCGTCCAACACGGTGTTCTCCGGAATGGTTGACCCATGGTCGATGACAACATTGTGAAGGTCACAGCCATCACCTACGGTTGAACCACGACCAAGCAAACACCCCCTCAACGTCGCTCCATCACCAACCGAAGCCCCCTCAAGCAAGGTGGAGCGCAGGAGGGTTGACCGACCGATGGTGCATGCTTCTGAGATCATGGAATGTTGGACACCAGAGGCGATGTCCTCAGAGGGTAGACACAGGTGGTCAGCGTACCACGAAGGCACTTTTCCCGCCAACACACCGCGGGAGAAACGGCCGTTAAGGATGGAGGCTTGAACGGCTTGGTTCCACGCCTCGGGCGTTCCTGCATCGATGAAATACCCTTCAAACGGAAGGCCGCTCAGCAGACCCTCGGCAGCCAGTTGAGGAAACACATCTCGTTCTATAGAATGCTTTCCTCGAGGCATCCAATCAAACACATCGTCTTGGAACACGTACGAGCCGGCATTGATGAGGTTCGAGAACACTTCTTCAGGCGCTGGTTTTTCCTTGAACCTCGTGATCTTGTTCTCATCATCGAGTCCCACGATACCAAATCGCATTGGGTCTTCGACTTCCCAAAGTCCAAGCGTACCAACAGAGCCGTTTCTCCGGTGAAGGTCAAGCAGCGTTGAGGCATCCAACGATGAAACGATATCTCCGTTGAAGCATGCAAACTTTCCGCTTACCACGTCACGACAGTTACCGAGCGCACCGCCGGTTCCCAATGGCTCATCTTCGGGAACGATACGAACATCAAACGGAACGTCTCGCTCTTTGAAATACGCTTCAATCTGGTCAACCTTGTACCCGCCAGCAACCACGACCTCATCCACCATGTTGCTGGGGAGTGAACTCACCACGTGCTCGAGAAGGGTTCTGTCGAGGACGGGGAGAAGGGGCTTTGGGACCGAATTGGTCCAAGGCCTCAAACGAGAGCCTACCCCCCCAGCAAGAACCACGACCTGCATCAACCCTCCCTCTGGAATCACCAATATCAAAACGACGGCTCAAGCCATCACAGAAAAGTGAGCATCAAAGTATTCAAAGACGGGCTATCGCTGGTTTGTTTTGGAGAGTCGCATGAACATCCACGAATATCAAGGAAAAGCCCTCCTGAAAGCCAACGGCGTTCCCGTCCTTGACGGTGTTCACTGCACCACGGTGGACCAAGCCTTGGATGCGTACGATACACTCGGCAGCAAGGTGGTGGCTGTGAAGTCACAAATCCATGCAGGTGGTCGCGGTAAGGGCACCCTCTATCACCCCGAAACCCGAGAACACGTGATGGACGGGGGCGTGAAAATCGCCTTCTCGAAAGACGAAGTGCAAACGTATGCGACCAACATCCTCGGCAACCTTCTCGTCACCATCCAAACGGGAGACGACGGCAAGGTCGTCAACAATCTCTACGTAGAGGCAGGTTGCGACATCGCCCATGAATACTACCTTGCTATCTTGGTGGACCGCGAGAACAAAGCCGTTCTCATCATGGCCTCCACAGAGGGTGGTATGGACATCGAACACGTGGCAGAAACCGCGCCCGAGAAAATCCACAAGGTCTCGGTTGACCCAAACACCGGTTTGTTGGGCTACCAGAAGCGAGACCTCGGACTCGCACTCGGCCTCACAGGAGCGGCCCACAAGGCCTTCTCTAAATCCCTCACGGCGATGTACGCCATGTTTGTCGCTAACGATTGTTCCATGCTTGAAATCAATCCCTTGGTCCGAACGGCTGACGACCAAATCATCGCCTTGGACTCAAAAGTGTCCTTTGATGAAAACGCCGAATTCCGCCACAAAAATTGGGACGACCTTCGTGACCTTTCCGAAGAAGAAGATGTGGAAATCCGTGCCAAAGAGACCGGACTTTCCTATGTCAAGCTGGATGGCAACATCGGGTGCCTCGTGAACGGTGCCGGTTTGGCCATGGCGACGATGGACGTCATCAAACTCTACGGAGGCGAGCCCGCCAACTTCCTTGATGTCGGTGGTGGCGCCAACGAAGAACAGGTGAAAACGGCATTCTCAATCATTCTCGAGGACCCCAACGTGAAGGGGATTCTCGTCAACATCTTCGGTGGCATCATGCGTTGCGATATCATCGCCCGAGGCGTCATTGCCGCCACGGAAGCCCTCTCGCTTGAAGTCCCGCTGGTGGTCCGCCTCGCAGGGACCAACGTCGACGAAGGCAAAGCCATCCTGGCTGCCTCTGACCTCAACATTCACCCGGCCGACGACCTCGCTGAAGGTGCGCAGAAGATTGTGAAACTCATTGGAGGTGAGGCTTGATGGCGATTTGGATTGAAGAAGACGCAAAGGTCCTCGTGCAGGGCATCACCGGGAAACAAGGCATGTTCCATGCCGACAAAATGGTGGAGTACGGTACCAACATCGTGGGCGGCTGCACACCTGGAAAAGGTGGTCAAACGGTTGATCTTCAAGGCAGCGCCTTCCCCGTGTGGAACTCAATGTTTGAGGCCATTGAAGCAACGGACGCAGATGCAACGGTCATCTATGTCCCACCGCCCTTCGCAGCAGAGGCCATCATGGAAGCAGCCGATGCCTTTGACACGATCAAGGGCGAAGGCGTCGTGGTCTGCATCACCGAAGGGATTCCAACGCTCGACATGGTCAAGGCCGTTGCCTTTGTTGAAAACCGACCCGGTGTTCGCCTCATTGGCCCCAACTGCCCCGGCATCATCACACCCGGTGACAACGGTGGTGCCAAGATTGGTATCATGCCTGGCCATATCCACGCCAAGGGACGCATCGGTATTGTCTCAAAGTCCGGAACACTCACCTACGAAGCCGTTGCGCAAACCATGAGCATCAACGAAGGCCAGTCCACCTGTGTAGGAATCGGTGGCGACCCGGTCAACGGCACAGGATTCATTGAATGCCTCGCGGCCTTCCAAGCCGATGACCAAACCGAAGCCATTGTGATGATTGGTGAAATCGGTGGTAACGCAGAGCAGGAGGCGGCAGCATGGGCTGCTGAAAACGTCACCAAACCCATTGTCGGCTTCGTTGCTGGAGCCACCGCACCGCCCGGCAAGCGGATGGGCCACGCCGGGGCCATCATCTCGGGTGGCAAAGGTACGGCAGAAGAGAAATTTGCAGCCTTTGAAGCAGCTGGCATTGCGTGTGCTAAAGATCCCTCAGAACTTGGAGCCGTTCTTCTGGAATCGCTCAAAGCCGCAGGCTTGCGCTGAATCAGATATACACGTCTTTCAGCCGTTGCAGCGGAGATGCCACCAACCCTGAAGACTGAGCAAACCCGATGGCTTGTTTTCCTTCGTCGCTGTGTGCGTACAACACTTCACCTGGACTGACCAATTTGTTCCAATGTGCCTCAAACCATTTCGCATGTTGTTTCTTACCGGCCAAGCAAGAAGGTACGCGGTGAAACATCACCACTTCTCTTCGTTCTTTGCGAACAAACTTTGCTAACACTTCAGGTAAGAGACGAGAAAAAAATGTCTCGTCGAAGAATCGAGCACTACGGCCAATCACGTAGCGGGCGTCGTCGAGACCACCAAAGACCTCGCTGATGGCCTGGGCAAACATCGTGGATTGCTCTTCTGTGCATCCTTCGAGGTAGTAACGATACCAACCCCCACCTCGCCCTCCCCCGCCAAGTTTGCTCTGTGAGGGCAAGAGGCCTGCGTCCCACATAGCGTTGGCCACAGCAGTAATGATCGCTTGATTCAAGGAATCGGTGTTCCAAGGGTCACGTCGTTTGCCAAAGCCAAATTGTTGCCCGCCCCCCATTCCTTTGGGCTTGAATTCAAGAGACGTTCTTGATACGGCAGAAAACGGCGTTCCAATAGCCCACAACTCTCGGGAATCTGCGCGACCACGTGCCCTCTCAAGCATTTCTGTGTTGATGACCATCATACCTTCGTTCACTCCCTCGGGTTGAAGTTCCGTGAACGCCGGGTGGACATGCCCTACACCTCGCTCGATAGAGCCGTCATCACAAACGCCGAACAAATTCTTGTGTTTGTTTTGAAAGCGCTCGTAGTCATCAAAACCTTTGATGAATTCCTCAGCAAGACAAACCACATCCCAGTTGTTTGCGACCTTTTCTGGCCATGCTTTATCGAGGCGCATCGAGCGACCTCGCAACTGGTTTATGCTCATGCTCGTGGTGACGGTGGTCAAATCGATGAGGACATTGATGCGGGAGGCATCCCAGCCTTCTCCCAGAAGACCACGGGTTCCAATCAAGCATTGAGTAAACCCTTCTTGGAAAAATTCGGTGACCATCGTTGAGTAATTTCGTGGGGCCCAATCCTTCCCAGAGCCGTGGAGGTGATGGAAACGCCCCATCGGTTCATCTCGAAACGTGATGCGAAGCTGACGAGCAGCCACCCAATCACGAGCCTTTTGTAAAAATCGTTCAGCGAGATCGTCATCAACGAGCAACGTGCTTCCCGTCATCAGAACGGGGTCGAGTTGGTCGCCAAGTTCGCACTCAACCAATGCCTTGAACACGCCGATAGCACCCCCCGCCTCATCGTCGTGAACACCCTCCACAACCGCCGTTGAGGATGTCTTTTCAAAATCCGTCACAATCACGCAACGAAGACGCTCATCCAACACTTCGTGTTCCGCTCGTAGTATTTCGGAGACCGCTTCTGTTTTGGCTTGTGCATAGGCCAAGATTCTTCCAACGGGTGAAGCACAAGGGCGAGCGCCACTTTCCGTGATTTGATAGCCGAGAAGACGAAGACGATTGGTGACCTTTTCAGCAAGTTCTTGGTCATCTGGATGAGAGGAACGACGCAAACCAAACCGAACATACCTGTCCAACAACGGCCTTAAGAGGCGGATTTGGTCCCCAGCCTCGGTTGAAACGGTACGTTCAACATCATGAAGTGGAATTCCCTTTGGAAGTGCGTGCCCCTTCATCAGAAGATAGGCTCGCGCTGCATCTGCAAAGTTTGGAAGGGCCTTGTGGAACGCCTTCCAAGACAAGTTTTTGCGTCCTGGGATGACTTTGTGTTCAAGCGTATGCAACAACCAAGCCTCAAACGGGAGGGCTCGTCCTTCCTCTTCACGGGGTTCACCGATATCGTTGACCACCTGCAAAAAGGACTCATCGGCTTCGGCAATGTACGCCAGCTCGGTTGCAGTGGGTCGGACAAAATACGCCAAGTCCTGATAGGGAGCGAGGTTTGAATCGCGAACCAACGCTGGCGTGGGAACCTCGTAGTCGACGGTACCAAGCAGTTGCTTGTAATGAGGAACATCGGCTTTGTCAGCGTTCGGAGGCGTGGCCGTGAGCCCGAGGACGACAGGGTCATCGAGCAGTTCCTTGACCTCGGCCAGAACCTTTCCCCAATGCTCTGTCAGATGATGGCATTCATCCAAAATAAGCAACCCAACACCTGCTTCTTTGAGTCCGAGGATGGCGTCTCGTGACCGTTCGTTAAGCCACGCCATGCTCCCCTGTTCATCCTCCAGTTCGTTTCGCACCCGTTTGCGGTGTTTTTTCATTTGGCCTTCGTAGTAGGATGGATTGCTGGTCCGTAGATCCTCAAGCCAAGCAAGGGCGCTTTGTTCATCAATTGCCTCCCCACTCTCGATTACACGGGCAACCCATACATCGGTTGCGGCCTGTTCCAAATCATCACCTTGTGTTCGAACCATGGTCAAGGACTGGTAGGTCAACGATGTAAGTAAACCAGGCTCTTGGGGTGTAAGTTTCATCTCACTTTCACGCCCATCCAAATCAAACAGCGATGTTCGGTCAATCCATTGCGCCTGAATCGCTGAGTTCGGCGAAAGCACCAACGCGGGTTTGCGGACAAGATCAGACCACACATACAGCCCCAAAATTGTCTTTCCAGATCCAGGTGGAGCAACGATGTACAGGTCTTTTTCACCTGCTTCCAGTTGAGATTGGATGACGGATGATGCCGCAACCTGCGATGGTCGAAGTTTACCAGTGAAGCGGATTAACCCGAATTCAGCACCCATGAATCACACCGTGATCAACGCGGTGGGCCACGTTTTGGACCGCCGGGTGGACCGCTCTTCTTCGGACCGGGAGGGCCGCCACCAGGACCGCCTTTCGGAGGGCCATCGCTCTTGCTTGGGCCGGGTGGACCGCTCTTCTTCGGACCGGGAGGACCGCCACCGGGACCGCCTTTCGGAGGACCACCGGACTTGCTTGGGCCGGGTGGACCGCTCTTCTTCGGACCGGGAGGACTCCTACCTGGACCACCTTTCGGAGGGCCACCGCTCTTGCTTGGGCCAGGAGGACCAACGGACTTCTTCGGACCGGGTGGGCCGCCGGACTTCTTCGGGCCGGGCGGGCCGCCTGACTTCTTCGGGCCGGGTGGGCCGCCTGACTTCTTCGGACCGGGTGGACCGCCTGACTTCTTCGGGCCGGGTGGGCCACCTGACTTCTTTGGACCGGGTGGACCGCCTGACTTCTTCGGACCGGGTGGACCTCCAGACTTCTTCGGACCGGGAGGGCCACCACGAGATGGAGAAGGAGCGATTTCCTCTTCTTCTTCCTCAAACATGGCACCGCAATGAGGGCACGTGGGGTCACTTTCCTTGACCAAACCGTCACAAATTTCACAGGCGAACATGTCTTCTTCTTGTTCATCTTCACCAATTTTCTCGGTTTTTCCATCCTTCGATCGGAACATGGTTACGCTGCAACTCAAATCGTAGCCTTTGAGGGCTAATTCCGTCTGAATCGCTTGCTCGAAGGCCTGAGCAAGGTCTTCGGGCGTGTCGAGGACCCGCCCGTCATCAACATAGGTCACGTTGACTTCAAACACATCATCAGAGAGTTTGGTTTGAGGGGCTTCGACAGCCACGCCTCGTTTGCGGGCAACTCGGCGAATAGCCACTTCAGAAATCCGACGGAGAAGCGCATCGTTTGGCGCATCTTTGCTTTGACTACCGAGGGCCCCGGCCATGATATCAGCGGCAGAGTTCCCTCCTTCTGCAGCACCACGGAGGTGTGCCGGAAGTTCTCCACCCCCTAGGTTTGCCAGTACCGAGGAGGCAGGTGATTGATTCATTGACAACCATTGACTTCGGCGCTCGTCTTTGACCGCTCGCTCAGCCTCTGCGAGACGGTTCACCATCGCGTCGGTTGGAGAATTGGCCGGGTTGTGGGCAATCTTGGTGCCCCCTGCTGACAATGGCGAGACATTGGTGGGGTTAGGGGTTGCTCCGCTAGCGATGGACGGGCCGCGATTGATATTCGGCATGTCGCTCAACGGAGCAACATTCGATGTGGGCATGACGTTGCCTTGCTGCGGAGGGAAGGATTGCTGGGGCGGGAACCCACCTTGAATCGGCTGCTGAGGGTACTGGCCTGGAGGGAGGTTCTGGTGTTGGTGAAGTCCTTGAGCCATTCCTTGCAGCATGTCGGGTGCGATTTGCCCCATCTGATTCATGTTGTTTTCTTGCTGCATTCGTTGTTGTTGGCCGGAGACCGGGTCAAAAGAACGCTGTTGTTGAGGGAAAGGAGGGATGTTTTGCTGGGGAGGTGGAGCGAAACCAGTTGCCATGGAAGTGTCTTGTCGCGAACCGCATTCCGGACAGAACATGCTGTCTGCAGGAATCTGTTCACCACATGCTCCACAGTTCACGGCTACCCCCCTCGCATCTTGATGGTCATGTTACTCTTCCTAAAGGATTGCGACCGATTGATTTCCCAGACGGTAAACGCGGGGCATCTTGCGTTCCCCCACAAGGGGGCCTGAACCATATCTTCATGGCGAGGAGGAATGTCGTTCATGCTAGAGGGAGAAAGCATGGCGGTCTTGGTGAACGAAAAGATCGACAAACTGCTTGAGACCACCTCACGGTCCTTCTATCCTACGTTGAAATACCTCCCGAAAAAAACCCGTGGGCAAATTGGCCTTCTCTATCTCCTCGCCCGAGTGGCAGACACCATCGCAGACACCAAACATGGGGAAACGACCTTCCTTCAGGATGCTCTTCGGACTTACAACGATGTGGTACAATCTGGTCAAGGCGAGCTCCCTGATGTTGAAAGGCTCGCAGAAATGCAGGAGAACCCGCATGAAGCAGCACTGCTCCGAAACATTCCCGACGTGATTGAGGGCCTGAATGAATACAGCATAGAGGACCGGCAAAGGATGCTGGAATGCCTAGACATCATTGTTCACGGCCAGCTTCTCGACTTGGAACGATTCGGACCTGCTAACGAGGGAGGAAACATCTCTGCTCTTGCCAGCGACTCGGAACTTGATGACTACACTTTCCGAGTTGCAGGTTGTGTCGGCGTTTTTTGGACCAAGATGTCATTGGCCCACCTCATGGAACTTTCACCCGAAGACGAGGAACTTTTCATGGAGCGAGGTATTCGTTTTGGCAAGGCCCTGCAAATGATCAACATCTTGCGAGATATTCCCGAGGATTTGAGGTTTGGTCGATGCTACATCCCTGAGGACATGCTCGAGCAACACGGTTTGCAACCAAATGATCTGCTTGATGATAGCAACCTCGTTACCTTCCGTCCTTTGTACGATGCTTACCTTGACTTGACCAACGAACATTTGGAAGCCGCCACGGCCTACATTCAAATGATTCCCGAAACACAATTCAGGTTGAAAGCCTCCTGCATGCTTCCAGTATTGGTTGGGCAACGTACGGTGACCCTCCTCCGAACAGGAAACATCCTCAATTCTGAAGAGCGCATCAAAGTGACGCGAGATGAAATGAAAACCTACGCTCGTAAACTCCTCAGGGCGCTTCTCATCCCAGGGGGCGTTCGGCGGCTTTTGGAGAAAAACAGAGACAAGTAACTTTCTATAGATTTGAATATCCGAACTTATCCTATGTAAGTTTTTGTTTACTTTTTTGTCAAACTTCCATCCTTGTGCGCACCTGCAAGAGGAGGTCTCTTAAACAAGGGATGCGAGGGGTAACCGATAGGGATGCTAGAACGCCGAAAACCGCTTGATTTGTTGTTCCCCCTCAAGGGCAACGCATCGAGCAGGAGCGACGAAATCGAATCAGCCCCGACCACAACCCTCGACCGCCTACGTGCCGGTGTAACACTAGCTCGTGATGCGGTGAAAGCCGTGAGCGTCACCGCCATGGAAGCTTTGAGAGAAGGTGCCTCCTTCATCGGAATTGTGAGCGAAAAAAACGAACTGGTGGATCCCTTTGCTCACCTTGACGCACCCATTTGGTCTGAACAGCCACCAGCGGAACTCAACAAACTTGCTTATCGATACTGCGAAGAGCTAACCATGCGAGAGGCCGGCAACTTTTACCATTCGTTCAAGTATCTGCCAGATGAACAACGAATGGCCATGTGTGCTATCTACGCCTTTTGCAGAAGGGCAGACGACATCGCTGACGGCGACTGGGCCGACCGCTTTCCGGGCAGCCAAGGCATGATGGACCCCGAGGCCATGCAGTATCGAGAACAACTTGAATCGCTGCAGGACCAGGGAACGATTCTTGACGAAGATGCGTACCTTAACAAAATCACCCAGCTCTTCTTTTTCCGAAAGAAGCTCTCCACGTGCTACGGAGAGGTCCATTCAACCGACCCTGTGTTCCTGGCGCTCAAAGACACGGTTCAACGCTACAACATCCCTAGAGAAGTCTTCGACGACCTCATTACGGGCATGGAAGACGACCTTTACAACAACCGCTACCGCACCTTCGACGAGTTGTATGTTTACTGCTACCGCGTGGCTTCTGTGGTCGGATTGATGTGCATTGAGGTCTACGGATATGACAACCCAATGGCGAAGAAATACGCCGAATCTTGGGGAATTTTCATGCAACTCACCAATGTCCTGCGAGACGTTGGCGAAGACATCCAGCGCGATCGAGTCTACCTCCCACTTGACGAACTCGAGCGAAACGGTATGACTGAAGCAGAGTTGGACGGCAAGATTGTTCTCAACAAACACTGGGAGCCCTATTGCCGACATTATGCTGCACGGGCACGGACATATCTTGAGGAGGCACGCGCCCTCTTGCCACTGCTACCGCGGCGTTCCCGGTACTCACCCGCCGCCATGATTGCATTTTATGATAAGATCCTCAGACAAATTGAGAAGCAACAAGGTGATGTGTTCACCCAACGAGTGCGACTCAACAAGGTTCAGAAAATCTCTCTTGCAGCCGCTGTTTACCTACGACATCGTTTCCTTCCAGCGTTCCTCGACCCTCTCTGGGGTGGGCTCGCACGCATCGGACTGCTTCCATCGGTTTGATTGTCCAACGGACAGAATCGTTGATTTTCCAGTTGAAGCTTCACTCTTCGGGGAGGTCCAACGGACGAACGGGATACGCCAGCCAAGAGGCATCGTTGGCCCAATCAATGCCCTCAACATCTACGTAGAGTTCCACCTCGTTGCCGTCGGGGTCCAGAACGTACACCGAATGCGAAACGCCGTGATCGCTCTGCCCGAGAATTTGAACGCCATGAGCCTGGCATCTCGTTTTTGCATCCACCAAAGCTGCGTCATCGTCACCGATGCACCAACCGGTGTGGTAGAGGCCAATGCGACGACCCTCAAGAGGACCGGGTGCATCCCCGACCTCCAACAACAAGAGTTCGTGATGCGTGCGGCCTCCGCTCAGAGCCGTGGCCCGGCCGCCAAAGGTTGTGCCAACCACGTCTAATCCGACGACTCGGGTGTAAAATTCAACCATAGGAGCCATCGAGCGCACGTAAAGAACGTAATGCCCCAACTCCACCATCAAAGGCCACCCCTTGACACTCAAGCGTTTCTTGTGAAGGCTTGAATTCCGGTGATGTAGCGCCCAAGAATGAGATTGTGGATGTCGTGGGTTCCTTCGTAAGTTTTCACCGACTCAAGGTTGGCCATGTGACGCATGACGGGATATTCGTCCAAGATACCGTTCGCTCCGTGGATGTCCCGAGCAACGCGAGCGATTTCCAACGCAATGTCGACGTTGTTCATCTTGGCGAGGGAAATCTGTTCGGGGAACCAAGAACCGTCATCCTTCTTTTTACCGAGGTGATACGCCAAGAGTTGCCCTTTCGTGATCTCTCGAAGCATCCAAGCGAGCTTGTTTTGCACCAGTTGGTAGGAAGCGATGGGATGATCAAACTGAATGCGGGAGAGGGCGTAAGTCTTGGCGCTGTGGAAACAGGCCATCGCAGAACCTAGCGCACCCCAAGAGATGCCGTAGCGGGCGTTGTTCAAGCAGGAAAATGGACCACGAAGGCCTTTCACGTTTGGGAGCATTCGGTCCTTTGGAATCTTGCAGTCTTGGAACACCAATTCGCTGGTCACGCTTGCCTTGAGCGAGTGTTTTCCTTTCATTTCTGGAGCGCTGAAGCCTTCATCGGTTTTCTCAACAATGAATCCACGGATGACCCCGTCAAGTTTCGCCCATACGATGGCCACATCAGCGATGGTCCCGTTGGTGATCCACATTTTTGCACCGTTGAGAAGGTAGTGGTCGCCTTTGTCCTCTGCTTTGGTAACCATGTCGCCAGGGTTTGATCCGTAGTCGGGCTCGGTCAATCCGAAACATCCAATCCATTCTCCGGAGGCCATCTTTGGAAGATACTTCTCTTTCTGCTCTTCCGAACCAAAATCCCAAATTGGATACATCGCCAACGACCCCTGGACGGAAGCGAATGAGCGCAGGCCGCTGTCGCCCCGCTCAAGTTCTTGACAAATGAGCCCGTAGGCCACGTAGGAGAGACCTGGGCAACCGTATCCCTTCAGCGGTGCACCGAGGACACCCATTTCACCGAGTGCAACACGCCATTCGTCAAGGAAAACCCCTTCCTCGCATGCTTGTTCAATCTTCGGAATAACGGCTTCGTCCACCCATTCACGAACCATGTCGCGAATCATGATCTCTTCCTCGGTGAGAAGACTTTCTACATCGTAAAAATCGAGACCTTCGAACGGTTCCATACGGCTCCCTCAAATCCACTGCCACGCGGGTGCTTCATCAACATGTCCCCTCGGCTGATAGAAAGGAGGAGGTCATTTCTTTCCAAACCGGATTTCTCGGTATTTCCGTTGCAACCACGGGCTGTTCATGTAGATGAGACCAAGAATCACACCCGGTACAGAAATTGCCACGGCACCGAGGACAAGGACGTCCATGATGCCCGTTTCAACCTCTTCGACCGCAGGAACAAAAGCAATCACATTTCCAAAGTCGGTGATAAAAAAGCCTTGATGCAATCCAGTCTCCCATACGACGGCAAGGGCACGGCCTCCAATAACGGTGTCCCATGCTGCGGCATCCTCAGAGAGCAGAACGGTGAAGGACATGTTGGCGTATGCATCGTGGCGAACCAATCCCAACGGGGCAAGATGCACCATCGCCGTTCCATCATGCCCCCGCGAAACACCAGTGTGCTCCCCCGAGGGGAGGTTGATTTGCATCTGGCCTTCTACCGTTGATAGGCGAGGGTTGGTGGCGTTGATGGCGATGACTCGGCTGATCAAGCCGCTTGCAAAGCCAATGCATTCGTTAAGGATAGGGTTCGAACAATCGATGCCAACCCATGTGGAACTGGTGCTCAAACCAATCCAACTGATGGTGTGGTCGCCGTCAATGACCCCAATACCGTCGTCCATCGTGGCGATGAAACAGATGTTGTAGTTGCGATGACATGACAAATCCGTGACCGGACTGCTTCCAAGATTCGTGAGTCGTTCAAAGCCCGTGTGCTCGGCAAATTTCCAGACCGAACCGTCCGTTGCTGCAACATAGGCAAAATCTCCGGCAGGCCTCCACACCACCGATGTGAGGTCGTAGCCGAGGACGCTGAAGGTTCCGTTGACATAGGTAATGCTGTGATCCTCGGAGTCGTACCGCTTGGCAAAGCTTTCCTCGCCGACAAGAAGTGCCGTGTTTCCACGAGGATGCCAAGCGATGTCAAGGATGGTGCTGTTACGGCCTGTGAGCAGTTCAACATCCTGCTCACGGTCGCCCGCTTCCTCAGCTGAAATCAATCGGGCATAACCGTTGATGCCAGCGACCAGCACGTCGGTTCCGTCAGGAGACACCGCACCAACCTTGAGCCCCAAGTCCGTCTCGCCTAAGGCACCTTGATCCTCGAGTGTGATACGGGTAACGAGTTCCCCCTCGGCTGCTGCAAGTGAAGAAAGCACCAGCAGGCCAAGCAGGCCAACCGCTACGACACTTGCTCGCATAACCTTGCCACCTTAACCGCCATGAAAACACCTCCCCTCGGAACCGCTCCATTCAATGCTGTCAACGGTGAGCCTTATGTGACGGGGACCTCTGCAAGGCCCATGGAGCGATTCGCAGTCAAAAGAGGACTCATCAAAAGCATGGGCGGAAACGCCGGCCTTGCCAAACTTGCAACGCAGTATTTTGAAAACATCAATGTCAACAGCGACGGTGTTTTTGTCGGTTCGTTTGGACTCATGGTCAAGGTAGAAGGCTCTTATGATGACGGTGGAAAACTCGCTGTAAACGTGGAACAATTGAAAGGGGCCGACCTTGCTGATTTCTTGGATGCCGAGGGTGGCAGAGAGCAGGCGATGGAATCTCGTAAACGCTGGTCTTCTTTCCTTGATGACGCCACGGGTTACAACGCCAAGCAACGTGGGGACAAGGCGAAAGAAGATGCAAAGAAAATTTCCAAAGCAAAATCTGCAATTAAGATGGCCCACAAATCCATGGAGATGATGAAGAATCTCGAGCAGGAAACCATTGACAAGGCGAATGAACTGATTGCTTCGTTGGAATCGGTTCTTGAATCTGGAAATCTACCCTCGGAAACCCAGGTGAAAAAACTCAACAATTTGTTCTGAGGGGAAACGATGGCGAGCACCCAAGACCTTCCTGCGCTCCTTGCGCACGCTGAGGGTTACGAAGCGCTTGCAGAGGACGGTCGCGAGCGGCTGATGGCGATGGTAGGCCATGTTGAGGAAGTCGTGGGCGTAGAACACCTCGTCAAGGTTCTCGGAGGCCATCCAAGCCACGCTGGTGACGACGTCGTTCGTTGCTACGTGGGGTTCGAACCGAGTGGAAAGGCGCACATTGGTTGGAAGGTCCTTGCCCTTCAGTGCAAACGCATGCTGGATGCGGGAGCCAACGTTATGATTTTCCTCGCCGATTGGCACGCATGGGTGAACGACAAATTCAACGGAAACATGGAGGCCATCCAAGACACGGCAGTGTACATGCAAGAGGCGTTTCGAGCCCTGCTTGACCACCCCCCTGAAGGAGATGGCGCAGGAGAATTACGCTTTGTTTGGGCCTCAAAGATCATGGAGTCCAGCGAATACTGGGCACGAGTGCTGCGTTGTTCCAAAGGGGCAACCCTAGCCATGGTCCGCAAAACATTCACGATCATGGGAAGAGACGAAGCGTCATCGGACCACGACCTCTCAAAATTTTACTATCCTGCCATGCAAGCCGCCGACATTTTCGAGATGGACATTGACGTCGCCATCGGCGGCATGGACCAACGCAAAGCCCACATGTTTATGCGAGATGTGGCTTCAAAATACGGGTGGCAGAAAGCCACGTGCTTGCACACGCCCATCATTTCTTCACTCAAAGCATCCGGCGCACGAATGGAATCCTTCGACCACAAAATGTCAAAGTCAGATCCGAAGGGTGCCCTTTTGCTTCACGACACAGGCGACCAAATCCGGAAGAAAATGAAGAAAGCCTACATCTCTCCCGACGACCCCGCCTCTCCCGTCTACGAACTCGCAGAACACATCGTCCTCGCCGAATTTGGCGAAATCATCGTCACGCCCGACCCGAGGTTTGGCGAGCCCTCCACTTGGACATCCCTTGACGCGTTCCGCGCTGCAGTCATGGACGGCACCTTGCATCCACTTGATGCCAAATTTGGTGTAGCAGACGGCCTCGCTCGTGGACTGGAATCCATTCGCAACCACTTCGAGGCGCATCCTGAAACATTGGAAAAAGTGACTGAATTGACCCAAAGTTAAGTTCACTCTTTCAAATCCAAGATCTCCACACTCAAAACATCGATAGAAAGCACCCGGCGAGTGTCCCTCGAAAAGGTGCGGTTTGGCACGGGCTGCACCCGCACAATGCCGTTTATCCGGGCAAACTGATTGGCTTCAAGTTCACCGACGAGGTCATCCGAAACAGTTCCGATGATGTCCTCTTTTTCAGACAAGTGAATGATCTTGTTTTGGTCGTTGTAGACGATTTGGCTCATGCTGATGTCTTGAACATCTTCGTAGATGGAGTGCTCTGTAACCATTTGGAAGTTTGGGCGAGGAGGGAACGGGAGTGCATCTTCTTCTTCTGATTCCATTTTCCCGACCCACTTGCCAAAACATGTATCGCAATGACGAGGGCTCTTTCGTTCCCTTGCCCTTCGCTGCTCAACGTATTCAAATTCATGGCAGTCGAGACATTCATACACGGCCATCTTCACCCAGCCATAGGAGCCAGAAACTTCGTTGATTCGCACGTCCAAACTGACCACTTTGTTCCTGTCTCTCATCCGCAAGTCATTGACACGGCGAAGGTAGTTGGGAGCCAAACGCGTGACACGAAGAATCGGGCGCATACGCGCCATGGCCGCCTCAAATTGTTCGCGCATCACTCTGTTTCCAAGCTTCATCGTGCGTGTGGGGTTTTCATGGAATTCCACCTTCAACGTGGAGTACTCTTCAATCAAAGCGTGTTCGATCTCAAAGCCATGAATGATTTGTGGATTCCCTTCAAGGCGTTTGATATCGTCAATGTAGTGGGTTTCAACCAGCAGCCTCCACTCACGCAGGATGGCTTGTTCTTGGGGATCTAGGTCAACTTCATTTGGCGAGGACATGGAGTTTCCTCGCTGGCGGGACGGTTCATAATCCTACCCACTCACCCGAAGGTTTCCTTCCCGCCGATTCACGGCATGCGGTGAAGTGGCAAGGTTCATGAATTGCTTGCAGGTGGTTGGGATGAACAACAGGAGATTGCTTCCATGCCCAACATCATCGTTCTCGTTAAGCAGGTCCCAGACACCAATGCCAAAATCGTCGTCAACGGTGGGCGTGTTGACCTTTCATCGGTCAAGATGGTCATGAGCCCATACGATGAATTCGCCGTTGAAACAGCCCTTCTTCACAGAGAGGCGACCGGCGGGGAAGTCACAGCACTAACCGTTGGAGGCGCAGGGTCAGAAAAAATTCTCAAGGACGCCAAAGCGATCGGTGTTGACCACATCGTGCGGGTTGACGTCTCCAGCGACTTGGACTCAAACGCGCTCCAACATGTGCTTGCGCAAGCGGTCGCTGACCTCGGTGGCGAGGTCGTGTATTGTGGAAAATCAGCGGCAGATACCGGGGCAGGGTCAACGGGCCCTGGACTTGCAGAACGTCTTGGCTGGGCATCCGCATCCAACGTTTCCGGAGCATCGTTTGACGGCGGGCTGACGGTGATCGCACCAAGCGGAGGGGGCAATGCAAAATTGAACGTCCCGCTCCCCGCTGTTGTGTCCTGCGACAAAGGTGATTTCAAGGTTCGAAAACCCAATGTGAAAGGCATCATGATGGCGAAGAAAGCAACCGTAGACGTTCGTTCTATAGACGCCCCAGATGCATCTATTACGCTCGTCGCACACGAACTCCCCCCGGCCAAACCCGCCGGGAAATCCTACCAAGGAGGGGCTGCCGCTTCTGAAGTGGCCAAGCTTCTTCGAGATGAAGCCAATATCCTTTGAGGTGATACCATGACACAAACAATTGTAATTGCAGAAATGAGCAACAACGAAGTCCACCCAAGCACAGCAGAATTGATTGCTGCTGCCATGACCTTTGGAGACCGCCCCACCCTTGTCATCCCGTGCACGGATGCGAATCAGGCAAACGGGTCGATCGGAATGGGAGCAGGCAGCATCATTGCAGCAGTCTCCCCCACCTTTGCGACCTACGACGCCAAAGGCTGGGCAGAAGCTCTGGACCCTATCGCCCCTCACGGAACCGTCATTACTGGGGCGAGCCCGCAATCGAAAGACCTCGCCGCACGTCTAGCTGCTCGCCGTAACCTCGCTGTCGTGCAAGATGCTGTGGCCATAGAAGGTAGCAACGTCACCTCACCGGTGTATTCCGGCAAGGCCATGCAAACCGTGGCCGTCAGCGGTTCGGCCGTCATTTCGGTCCGCTCAAACGTCTTCCCTCCAGCAACCGACGGAGCGACTGATGTCTCGGTCCTCAACACGAGCGGGGATATTGCGACCTCGGTGATTGAGTTCATGGCAAGGGCGTCCGAACGTCTCGATGTATCAGAAGCCAACATTGTGATATCTGGTGGACGAGGTATGGGCTCTCCAGACAACTTCGTCCATCTTGAGGCTGTGGCCGATACCATCGGTGCTGCTGTCGGCGCCTCCCGTGCCGCTGTTGACACATGGGAAGCCATACCACATTCCATGCAAGTTGGACAAACCGGTAAAACGGTGAACCCCAACCTCTACATCGCCGTCGGTATTTCCGGTGCCATTCAACATCTGGCGGGCATGCGCTCTTCAAAGTATATCGTCGCCATCAACAAAGATGCAGACGCACCTATCTTCCAACATGCCGATTACGGCATCGTTGCGACATGGGAAGAAGCACTTCCCGTGCTTCATGACACGTTGAAGTCCATGATGTGAAGATCAGGCATACTTGCCGAACCCGTAGGAACCACCTGGTCCTGCTTGGTCACCAACAAATGGATTCGTTCGCCGCTCGTGACCAATCGTGGTCAACGGCCCATGACCGGGGTGAACCACCGTCGAAGGGTCAAGCGGCCAGAGTTGCGTGTGAATAGAGTTGGCAAGCAAGTCAAAATCGCCTCCCGAATTTTCGATGTCGGTTCTGCCAACCGACCCCGCAAACAGGGTATCGCCAACAAACACATGATCGGGCCCATCCTCCACCGGCAGAAGGAGGCAACATCCTCCGAGCGTGTGGCCTGGGGTGTGAAGAATGCGGAGCTCGAGGCTTCCAAAGCGGTAGGTTTTCCCCGCCTCAAAGGCTTCGTCAGCAACCGCAGGATCTGGTAACGTCAACCCATATCGCCTACCGGAGGCTTGAGCGAGCGTTTGCAAGAAGTTGTCATCGGGATGAAGATACCAGTCAACGGCAAAGTGGGAACGAAGGGCAGGAATGAAGCCGCTATGATCAAAATGCGCATGAGTGTTGACCAGAGCAACCACCCGCCGTTGAGGATACCCCTCCGCCGAGGCTTTGTTTTCAGGACCTGTGGTCCAGTTTGGCCCCGTCCCTTCAAACCCTTCAATCCAGTCGATGATGCGTTGTGGTTCATCACCACCGTCAACGATGATGGTATCGCCAGTTTGTGGATCGGTCACCACCGAACAGCGCATTTGGAGTGGACCAACAAAGAAATGGTCGATCCACGGTTCGCGAAGGCCCATGACCAATGGCAAGCGTGACCCCTTCATGAGGTTGAGGTTTTGAGAACATGAATACGCACCGAATCGGTTGTTGACGAGCCTTCGTCATCAACCACCCTGAGTTCGAAAACATGCAAGCCAAGCGGCAATCGCAGTTTGACTTGAGACGAAGAGGCAAGTTCCTCTCCTCGCTCATTCAGCCACGACCAGTTCACGATCATGCCGTGGGGGTCGTTGGTTCCACGCCCATCAAGATGAACGATGGCAGTGCCGTCATCCCCGGCCATCGTTCGTTGGTCTTCACCAGCATTTGCTTGAGGGCGAAAGACCCCCGTGTGCTCTTCATGAAGGGTATCCAGAAGGTCATCGGTGTTCTCGAGAGCCAGTGAAGCAAAGTCGTTCAATGCCTCATGGAGGTCTTCGTTCGGTGATGGAGTGGCGGCTTCGATGGTCGGACGAACTTGGGGGGCGGGCGCCCCCATCGCCTCGATCAAGAGATCGTGGTTCGTTGATGGAAGAGGCGATTCGGTAAACGTGGCCCTCTCGGCATCCGTGAGGAGATCCAACATGTCCTCTGAATCACCGTACAACATCTCTGCGGAGGGAGGTGGACCGGAGACCGATTGTTCAAACCACAACCCAAGTTCCGCCTCATCGACCTCTCGGAGTGCACCGTTCAAGGCGACGAGGCCGATGGGTTCAGCAGCCGTGTAATCGTTCTGGTCATCACCCGCAAACAGCAAAACATCGTGCTGCTTTACAACGGCCAAGAGACTCGGCATGCCTTGATGCTCCACCTTCCAAGATACGCCGTTTGATTTACCGTGAATGAAAAACCACGAACTTGCGATGAGATGATCGCCTTGCTCAATGCATGCAAAGACGGGATGGCCCGTTTCCATCACCTGATGCATGGACCCGTCCTCTTTGAGTTGAAACACGCCTCCATTGTCAAATCCCAAAAGGGCGCCTTGCGACGAGGATGAAGAAGTAAGTAATCGCATACGTTGTTCTTCTCGAAGCAGCAATTCTCCATCTTTCCAGCACTCAAATTCAATCGCCTCTTCATCGCCTGGAACGAGTGCATGCCCCTCTCTTGTAAGAAACATCATGCCTTCGCTGGTGGTACCAAGTGCCGTAATACGTTCGCCATGATCACCCCTTTTTGGGCGCCGCCAACGCACACCACTCTCCTCAAACATCACCACCTCTCCACCCTCAAGAACGAGGTAAAGATGCGAGGCGTTCACTTCCAGCATGAGGCACTCCGAAAGCGCATGGGTAGAGGTCAACTCGGTTGGAGGGCGTCCAATATTGAAGACAAAGACCTGACCCATACCGTCAATACCGACCAACTGTGACTTCCAGACAACACACTGCTGAACACCTCCATCTACATCGTGCTGTTCGAGAAGCGTTCCATCCACATCAAGAACCGAGAGACCATCAATTTCATCCCCCAACACGAGCACATCTCGGTGGAAAACAAGACTGGTGATGGCGTGGTCGTGTGAATAAGAGCCGCTGGCGACCAACTCCCCTTCATCGGTCAAGGTTGCAGTAAAGACCTCCCGAGGCCCCTCACACCATGCAAGGCTGTTCGAAGCGTCATGATACGCCAAATGGCGTACCTTCTTTTCCGGTCGAAGCAACACCGAGGCATCGGGTGTCATGACCATGTCATTGGAGCAGAAGCGATGTTCAAAAGAACTCCCACGAAATGTGCGGAAAAGCGACCGTCAATTCTCTTCGTCGTTGTGAAGGTCAATGACCGAATCCTCTTCATGGGAACGGTTCTTCGCACCATCATTTCGTTGCTCGTCGAGTTTTCTCAGATACTTCGCATCAATGTCGCCTGTAACATATTCTCCGTTGAAGCAACTTGCATCAAAGGAGGAGACATCCGAGGTGGCTTGCCGAGTGACGTCGATCAAATCATCAAGCGTTTGGTAGAACAAACGGTCGCTTCCGATGACCTGATTAATCTCTTCAATGGTCCTTCCGTTGGCGATGAATTCGTTGACAGCCGGCATGTCAATACCGTAGACGTTTGGATGTCGGACCGGTGGGGCTGCCGAGGCAAAATACACTTTGGCAGCACCCACGTCACGAGCCATTTCGATGATTTGAGCACTGGTCGTTCCTCTGACGATGGAGTCGTCAACCAACAGAACATTTTTTCCTCGGAATTCGTGCTCGATGGCGTTGAGTTTTCGACGAACGGATTTCTCTCTCAAGGCTTGTCCGGGCATGATGAACGTCCTCCCAACGTACCGGTTTTTGACGAAGCCTTCACGATAAGGAAGGTTCAATGCCTTGGCCATTTGGAGGGCTGCAATTCTACCTGAATCAGGGATGGGAATCACCACATCGATGTCGTTGTCAGGCCAGTCTTCAACCAAGCGCTCAGCAAGCCTTTGCCCTTGGTTTAGGCGGGATTGGTACACGGACATGCCATCAATCACGGAATCGGGTCGTGCAAAATACACGTGCTCAAAGATGCAGGGCGTGTACGATACCTCTGGAGAGCAAGATTTGCTGAAGAGGTGCCCAGAGGAGCTGATGAAGACCGCTTCCCCGGGTGCAACATCTCGAACGATGTCAAATCCAAGCGCAGTGATGGCGACGGATTCGCTGGCAACGATGTATTCGTCACCCTCATCAGAACTGCGTTTTCCAAAGATCAACGGTCGAATACCGTTTGGGTCTCGGAAGGCTAACAGACCGTAGCCTGCGATGACGGAGACGCAAGCATAACCGCCTCGAACGCGCTCGTTCACGGCAGAAACTGCGCCAAAAACGGTCTGGATATTGATATGAGGCGTGCCCTCAATATGCAGCGCCCTTGAACGATGGCCAAGTTCAACTGCCAAGATATTGAGGAGCAACTCCGAGTCGCTCGAAGTGTTGATGTGACGCATGCACTCATCGCGAAGGTAGGCACCCAACTCCTCTGCGTTGGTGAGGTTCCCGTTGTGAGCAAGGGCAATGCCGTAGGGTGAATTGACGTAGAACGGTTGAGCTTCAGCACGAGACGAAGAGCCGGCCGTGGGATATCGCACATGACCGATGCCTACATTTCCTTCCAAACGGAGCATGTGGCGCTTGAAGAATACATCAGCGACCAAGCCGTTTGATTTGCGAAGACGGAAGTTTCCGTCGTGGTCGGTCAATATGCCCGCAGCATCTTGGCCACGATGTTGCAGAACGGTCAATCCGTCATAGAGCAACTGATTGATGTGCGTTCCCTGGCGACCAACGATGCCAAGAATGCCACACATGGGGTCGCCTCGCTTCAACGACTCCACGAATGTTTCTTATCGTTCCGATGAGGAACGTTCAGGCCTTAGGACGATGGGTCTTCTTCGACCAGTTGTACTTCCGAATGCGGGAGGTCTCGCCGTAGCCACAGGAGGCGCAAACGGACTTTTGCTTGTGGTAAGCGTTTCTACCACACCTTCGGCAGCGAATATGGGTGGTCTTTTGACGGCGACCCATGGATGGTGTACCTTTGGACATGCACTCACCTGAACGACTTGGCCACCGACCTCCCCCTTATGAAATCAACGGCAGGGATGCAGAAGACCCAACATCACTCTTCTTCGAAGAGAATGTGTTTTGGAGGTGAGTTCAGCAGAGAGCCCAGCAGCGTGCCGCCAACGACAACGAGCGCCACGGCCATTCCCAAGACGGTCGTCCCGAAGCGGATGATGTTTGAAAGAGCCTGAGCACGGATGGAACCGTTGTTTTCCATCAACAAGTCGCCTTGAGCGAGGAAGAAGTAGGTGATGAGCGCACCAAACCCAACCATGAGCACCATGCCAAACAAGGGCGCAAGGGGACGTTT
>Ga0181566_10000768_pt1 | contig 25753 bp, 24 predicted proteins | sample 101ome_15_FD_133762 | JGI IMG/M metagenome (GOLD analysis project Ga0181566, IMG submission 133762) | Coastal salt marsh microbial communities from the Groves Creek Marsh, Skidaway Island, Georgia - 101402AT metaG (megahit assembly) | ecosystem: Environmental > Aquatic > Marine > Intertidal...
CCTTCTCAGCAGCAATGCGTGCTTCTTCAGCAGCAGCCTTCTCAGCAGCAATACGTGCTTCCTCAGCGGCAGCCTTCTCAGCAGCAATGCGTGCTTCCTCAGCAGCAGCCTTCTCAGCAGCAATACGTGCTTCCTCAGCGGCAGCCTTCTCAGCAGCAATGCGTGCTTCTTCAGCGGCAGCCTTCTCAGCGGCAATGCGTGCTTCCTCAGCGGCAGCCTTCTCAGCAGCAGCCTTCTCAGCAGCAGCCTTCTCAATAGAAGAAGTATTTCTTGCAGACATCATAAACATATTAGGGGTAGCAGTTGTGTTAGTTGTTTTATTTGGTTGTGTAAAACGCATACCAGTACCGGGTTGAGGTCGAGCTTTACCTTGAGAAGACATCATAAAAGTTACCATTATGTATGAATTATACATAATGAATAGAAAAATAAAAAATAAAAAATACTAAATGTAATTTCTAATAATGTAAATGTATTTTGTAAAATGGTGTGATTATTTTGTTTTTGTAATATTAGCATGTTCTAATGTGCCAATAGCACAAATATAAGGGTCGTGTAATTCAAATCTAATTCCAATAACTTCAGTATTTATGGTACTATTTTCTTTAATATTTTCGAACATTTTATCATTAAAGTGATGGTCGCGAGCAATAAACATAGTGATTGGTGTATTACCATCATTGTCAACAACTTGAGCGTGAATTCCAGCTTTTGTAATAGTTTTTACATTGCATTCTATTTTCATACCTTCAACCGGATAGCATACAAGACATTCAAAAACAGTTTGAAATTCAACCTTATCATTATTAATCACGCCAGCCGAATATTTAAACACGCGTACAGAGTTTGGTTTAATATATCCATCCTGCGTACATTTCCCTTCTACTTGAAAAGCAATATTTCGTTCTAAATTCTGTTTAATATTTTGTCCTATTTGGTCCATTGTGAGAAATACTTTCATATTAAGCATTTCTTGATTATAAATACCCTGCATTTTAGGTTCTTTATTCATAACTACTAATATAATATAAGATTATCTTTTATGTGGTTTTTCAATTTTCCATTATACGATTAAGGTTTTGTTTTACCAATGAATGTATCCACATTTTTATTACGTAAAACAGTGTCAAATATCCATCGTTTTCCATTTAATTTATCTTCATCGAATTTTCTGAATATAAGTTCAAAAATAACACATAAACCTTGTTTCTTAACAGTATCATAGTCAACGTTTAATGTAATAGGTAAATCATTAATTTTCTTAATAATATCATTTTTGCCAGCAGTATTACAATTAAACCCACTAATATTTCTTTGTTTTTCATCAATATTACGTGTTTTAAATATAATGTTTCGTTTCGTATCTCGGTCAATAAATCCAAATATAGATGTATTAATATTAGAAACATTTGCAACAATAAACTCTTTTAATTCAGACTTATATTTGCCAACATTAGCACTCTCGACCTGATTCCATATAGGAGTTGCTTTTGTATTTAATGTATATAGGCGGAAAGGTTGTTTTGGGTTAATTACATCAATCAAAACGATACCTTTCCCATCGTTAATGGTATAATTTTCAAAATATGTTTTAATAATCACTTCATCTTTAGATAATTCAACGTCATTTTGGAAGATATAATTAATAACAGTAACTTTATCTTGAATTGATAATGAATCTAAGAAATGATGTATGATATATTTGTCAACTTGTATTTTCGAAAACTTATTTGTAATAAGGATATCAAATACTTTACTCATGTGTTTATACCAGTCATTATCACCCGACTTGATTACAATGTCACTTTTTGTTTTGACAATATTTTCAGTAAGTGTTTGTATGATAGTATTATAATCATTAAGTGTAGGTTTTGTTATTTCTATTTCAGACGATTCAACCAAATTTTGAACTGGTAATTGTAATTCAAGTTTGTTCGGTTTAAACTGTACTGGAATTGAACGTTCAATTAATGAAGCATACTCATCTGTAATTTCAAGAGGTTGGAATACATAATATTGACCTTTATTAATTAAATTACCATTACGACCATATTTATCAACAAGAAGTTCATTTTTGTTCTCAATAAATCGCGTAAGAGCGAAATCAATTTGTTCTTTTGGATATTTTTTGATAATATTGATTGAATTAATTAAGTCATTGCGTTTGTAGAAGAATTGTTCTTTGAATAGTTGTCGAATTCTTTTTATGATAGCTGAAAAACCAATACGAGTATAATCTTCACTGTATGTATGTTTAATAATATCCCTGGTATCCATACTTGTACGTGAAGCACATTTATAACTACAATTATCCATATAATCACATATTGGTGTAAACGGTTTATCGCCAATTTGAAAAGGTATTTTCTGTTTAGGATTACTAGAAAGCTGAATCTGAATATTTTGATTTTGTACTATTTGGGTTAAATCATCAATAGTAAAATTTGTTTGTTCTATATTTAATTGACAATCCACTGATATTTCTTTCAAAGCCCTAGTTACATTACCAATTAATAAAGCTTTTTTCTCAGCAAATCGATAAACATATAAATCCGCGTATTCATCTTCTTCATTATCAATTGTAGTATGTAAATATATTTCAACATTCCGTTTTTCGAAAGGTAAATCGCAGTGACTTAAATTACGCACGCCACGTCCTATAATTTGTTCTATACGGTTCATGTTGTACCAGGGTTCCATTATATGGACTTGACGCACATTTTTGAAATCTAAACCTTCAGCTGCCGCTTTTGTAATTAGAATAACCTTTACATTTTCTCCATTTTTATTATCAGAATTGGTAATATATTTAATATCATCCAGATTATTTGGAGAAAATAATTTATCGCCGGTAATCATTACATATTTGGCTTGTTTAAACTTATCTTTAACTAGCGATTTAGGTTTCATTGTAATGGAATCAATAGGTTCAGTGGGTGGTACATCGAATAGTGGTTTTGTAAATGAAGCACTGCCATATCGTGTAAACCCTAATTCTTCTAAGGCTAATGCGGTAGGAACTACACCTCCATCAATATATTGTGAATAAACAATAACGATACCTTTTGATTTCATAATAGTATTACATATAGACGAAATCTTAGCACTATATTTGGAAATATTATCTGGACTGAAAATACGACCATATTTTTCTAGTACATTGGGTTTATATTGAAAATTGTATCGTAAAAGTTCTGTAGTTTTATGTGACATGATATTCATTAATCCATTTTTACCAACCATTCGTTTAATAACATCTTCAGGATTCATAGTGATAGGTTCATTATTCATAATTTTATCAAGTTCAACACATGGGTATACGATATCTAATGATTGTAATGGGCGTTCCAAATATGTATATCCAAATGATTCCATGTTCTCGAATGTAGGAATTTGATTAGTAGTATCATCAATATTGTCTTGACTAGTATTCAAACTACTTTTCATATTATCGATAATATATTTATAACCATTTGATTGATATTCACCAATTTTGTTGGTATATACAGGAATATGTTTCAAAGGTTCATCTATATCACGATTATTCATTTGTCGCGAAGGATATTTGGTTAAGTCTAATGAACGTGTATTATCAAATATATCAGGATAAATACGATATGGAAATGAGTATGGATTCTCTCCTCTAACAAAAGACACATATCCAGTTAATTTACGCATCAAAAGTTCTCTTCCTCCCTCTATTTGATTCCCATTTGAATCAGTATATGGTTCAATAAACATACCATTTTTATCAAACACATCACTCTCAGTTATCGTACTACGGTTATCATTAGAGTTCATAATATTGATAAGCCATATAATTTCCTTATAACTATTATACATAGGTGTAGCAGATAATAATAGCAAACGCATATTAGTAGCATATTTACAAATGTTTAATAAGAGGGAGGATGCTTTCTTTTTGTCTTTGTTATCATCTCCTTGGCGAATATTATGTACTTCATCAATAATAATGAGACGATTATCAAAGTATTTTTGAATTCTATTTAATTTATATTGCTTTTTTTGTTCTGGAGTATACTTAACATTTTCAGGAGGAGTAATTTTATTCTGCATATAATGAGATAATTCCGTATATCCTACAAAAGAATAATACTTATTAATAATTGTACCAACAAGGGAAATGATTTTGTCTCTAGAAATGCCCTTTAAATTTGTAGGATTAATTTCTTTTAAAAGTGAATTACCAACACATGTATTTAAGTTCCATTGTTCTCCATCTAATTTTAGTTTTCTTTCGTCAAATAGTTGTAAACGGAAGTTATTTTGAACGTTTGGCGAAGCAACAATAAGTATTTTTTGAGTGATTCCAACTTGTTTCATAAAACTTCTCATTTCCTCAGCAACACCGATAGCACTGCATGTTTTTCCGGTACCTAATCCATGGTATAATAACAAAGAGTTATATGGAGTTTGTAAAGATAAAAAGTTTTTCACAAACATTTGATGAGGAAGAAGTTCGAAATCGGATTTACACAATAATTCCGCTTGTTTTTTAATGTCTTTTACTTTCCCATCAAATTTAGTATCATTAAATTCTTTACGAGATGCAATTTTTGCATTAAAATCGGGGTCATTTAAATCCGGATATAAAAAATCAAATGAATTATCTTGTGTACTATGTGAATATTCTATTTTTTCCTTGTCAAATAAATACTTGTTATATTCTTTCGAGTCAATATCGGAAGGTTCTATACCAATACTATTTTGCATAATCTGTTCTTCCGGATTTAATTCCACATTCATATCAACCTTATCTGGTTCTTGTTCGACAGGAGTTTCAATAGGAGTAGATTCAGTTTCAGGTAGTTCCTGTTTGGTAGGAGTTTCAATAGGAGTAGATTCAGTTTCAGGTAGTTCCTGTTCGGTAGGAGTTTCAATAGGCGTAGATTTCGACCCCGAAATTGCTTGACTTTCTAGACATATGATTAACCGTATTAATTCGTCAGAAAGTCGTGCACCTAGTATTTGATTTTTAGTGATATCTCGTTCAGCACCGATTAAATCAGAAACCATGTTTCGTAAATCACCTGTATTTATTTTACGTAATTTCAATTGTTCTTTTAAATCATTCATTCTTTGTATTTCATTAGGTGTAGTAGGAACATAGTCTTTGGAACAACCTAAAAATGTACGTTTTGGTACAACTTGAATTTCAATGTGTGGTTTACATTTATTTTCTTTTTTATTCCACCGTTCACCCTTAGGACAACGTTTACGAGTTAAATTGTTAGGTGTAGTTTTATTTTTTTCGGTGTGATTCATATTAAAGTGATACTTTAAAATATATATATATAATTTTAGACGATATATATTTTAACAGGGTAGTCTTATTGTATATTTTAAGAGCATATTATGTATTTTCGTTAACATGTTTTGTTTTTCTAAATTATAGTTTCGTATGGATGACATACAATTCTCGTAGGTTTTCCATTCCATCTTGCTTACTTCAGTAACTTCATAATTATTCATATTTGTTGTATCTTTGAAATCCATGTATGTAATAAAATATCGATGTTTATATGATTTGTAATTTGATCCTGTAAAATTTTCTTCAAATGGATAAATATTGTCGATAAGTTTTAAATGGTTAATCTTAAATCCAGTTTCTTCTGAAAACTCTCTTAAAGCACAATTTAAATCCGTTTCATTCATATTGCGTCTTCCTTTTGGGAATCCCCATTCAGGTTCGTCCCAATTATCAAATTTGACACTTTCATTGACAAGATCAGTTAAAGTATATAGTTGGGTTTTATAGTATAGACCATTTTTTAATTGATTAAATTTGATCTTAGAAACATTTTCTTCGGCTTTATATTGGTTTGATATATGTGAACTACCCCAAATGCTAGTCCATATTTCGTCGAATGAATTTGAAATCAGTTGTTGTTTTTCATCCATAGTCATCTGTTTAATCATATTCATAATATATTCTTTATTGGAAGTCGAATATTTACCACGTATAAAATCAATAAATCCTAATGTATCTTTCCGTCGTATCATTAAATATTCAATAGTACCGTTATTTATACGGAATGATATAACCCCGATACTAGTTATAGGTAATTTGCATTGATTATAATTATGACCTTGTTTTCCACAATTATTACAATAATTATCAGTCATATGTCTGAATATACATATATTCAAACCTTTACACCCTTTTCACAAAAATGTTTGTATGAATAACAAAAAATAAATCTGATAGCATGATATATACATATGATATTTCATCCTGACGTATGGGGACCTCATTATTGGTTTTTTTTACATACAATAGCAGAGTCTTATCCAAAATATCCAAATGATGTAACAAAGAAGAAATATTATGATTTTATTCAAAATATGCCAGTGTTTATACCAATAGAAGAAATGGGTAATAAATTTAGTGAAATGTTGGATAAATATCCAGTATCTCCCTATTTAGATAACCGTGATTCGTTTGTAAGATGGATGAATTTTATTCATAACAAATTTAATGTGTTATTGGGAAAAGAAGAGGTGTCTTTACCAAAATCTCTTGAAAGATATCGTGATGCGTATAAACCAAAACCAATACATATAAGTGAAAGATTAAATTTAAAGAAGCATTATATCCATTTAGCATTAATATTATTGTGTGTTTTCTTAATTTATGTATATTATGAATAACCATACAATGAAAATTTATAGATACAATATAAGAAGTATAAAAAAATGAGATTAGAATTGCTGATATTATTAATAGCCGGGTTTTTTATGGCAAATATATACACGGATGGTAAGTATATGACGATGTTATTATCATGGAAAAAGTATTATCAGATGGCTGGTATTGCTATTGGTGCGTTAATGTTGTATATTTTATTAAAAAAGAATCCATTACGTGCGAAAGAAATTATTACCACATCAAATGATTACATAAAATATCTACCTATTGATAAAAATACATCGAATTTTATCTCACCTATACTAGATTTTACTACAAAACAAGGTTTTATTTCAGATAATGAGAATCGTCCCATTCTGCCATTATCAAATCAATCACAAGTAGCGGAAGATAGAATAATGAATTCTGGTAAGCAGTCTACAAAACGTTCTGTGAGCGAGACAAAGAAGAAGTTTGTGGCCTCACGCCAAGGATGGACGTGTGGTGATTGTAAAAATCAATTGACAGCCTGGTTTGAAGTAGATCATGTGCTTAGATTAGAATATGGCGGGAGTAACCATGTAGATAATTTAGTTGCTTTATGTCGTGAATGCCATGGTAAAAAAACAACTATGGAAAACTTGTAGTTTGAGAATTTTTATTATATAACAGCAATATATAATAAAAATGGATAATTGGTATATAGTAGCGAAATATGTACTAACGTTCTTATTTATCATTTATTTTATAATGACATTATCAAAATCATCCGATGATTCAAACGCATTATCTAATCATTATAAATCATATTTATTTCCATTAATAATAGGAATAATAGTGTTAGTACCTACTGTATTTTTAGGAAAGGATACAATGAATAATATATATTATGTTGGATTGATTATTGGCACGATATTATCGTTGTTTGGTACTATATTCTATTTTTATTCAAGTACAAATGATGCGGTGGGTGGTATGTTTAACTATCTACTATCTGGTATACTAACAATAAGTGTATTAGTGGGTCTTGCGATTGTATTTTATTTTTATAGTAACTACTTAAAAACACAAGAAGGTTGGGGAGGGTTTTTCGTTCATCTTATATTCTACATCCCATGTCTTATTTTAGACTTTTATCATTACATAAAGAGAGAACTAGAACTAACTACGAACGTAGTGTATTATTTATTCATAACAGAAATAATATTAATATTTTTGTATAATTACATTCCGACTATTGTATCGAAAATATCATTAAAACACGGCATACCATTACTTGAAGAATCTGCTTTTTTAGATATTGAAAAACCAATAGCAAGTAGTTATGACTTAAAATTAATAAAAGAGGGGGATAAATTGAATTCTCCGGTTGTATATCGTAGTAATTACAGTATTTCCATGTGGATAATGTTAAACGCACATCCTGAAAATAAATTACCATATTCAAAAGAAACACCTATATTCAATTATGGTAATGGTGTTCCAAAAATAACATACGTGAAAAAAGGACCCCTTGATACAAAAGATATATTAAAGATATATTTTTCAAATGTAGGAAGTGACAGTAGTTATGATATAGAAATAAATACACAAAAATGGAACCAATTTGTCTTTAATTATACTTCTGATTCAGTTGATTTATTTGTAAATGGTAGTTTAGATAAAACATTTAGATTTAACTCTGATACACGACCAGTATATTCTGCCGATGATTTAGTAATGGTTGGTTCAAATGATGGGGTAGATGGGGCTATATGTAATATCCGATATTATATAGGTAATCAGACTCGTTCTCAAATAGCAAATTCCTATAATTTGTTAATGAAAAAGAATCCACCAGTAAATAATTATAGTTATTAAGTATATAATGGACACAATCGCAATCGTCTTGATAGTAGTGATACTAGTTTTAATATATGTATTGTACGCATATTTTACAGATAGAGCAACAGAGCTAATACAAACCGCAAATCTATCAACCGCAATTGACCCAATAACCCACATTACTTCTCCAAAAAATACTCGATACGGTCATTCTGTTTGGCTGTATGTAAACACCTGGGATAATAATGCAAATAAAACGATATTATCTAGAGACAAACATTTTAGATTGTATTTAGATAAGTCGTCACCTATTTTAAAATTAGACGTTCATATGAATGATGGTAGTGATGAAACAATGCTAATTACGAATAATTTCCCTCTTCAAAAGTGGGTGCATATTCTTGTTAGTATGGATAATCAATTTGCGGACGCTTATATTGATGGCAAGTTAGTACGTTCTCAACGTTTTTATAAACAGATTGATAATTTATCGGGTGTTTCACCAAATCCACCACCAGATAAGGAGGTAGCATTATATTTAGGGAATAAAGAAGCAAGTACTTTTGACGCATATGCTACTTTACTCAAGCGTTGGACTGAACCAATTGACCCAAAAACAGCATGGGACAATTACATGAAAGGAAATGGGTCAAGTAAAATGGCTTCTGCATTAAATGATATTGGTATTGATTTATCCATATTACAAAATAATGAAGAAGTGAGAAAGTTCACGCTACTATAAAAATATTGTTTTCTATGTCTAATCTATAGTATATAAAACAATATGAATTACCAAACCGGAAATACCGATAATTCGAATATAAATCAACTGATGCAAAGTATTAACAGTGGATATGAAAACACAAAGAACACTGTAACAGATACGGTCAGCAACTTTTCAACTGAAGCAGCTGTTGGTGTAGGTGCAACAAGTGGTTTTTTGTATTCCAATACCATTATCGCAAAATTTGCGTTTATTATTTTAGTTTTGATTGTATTTTTATTCCTAATGAATTTAGGTATAAGTATAATTAATTATTTTACCATACCATCAAAGTCACCATTTATACTTAATGGTATGATTGATGGTTCAACACAGATGATAGTACCCCAAGATCCTAAAAACCCGGATAGTAAACCAATATATAAATCAAATAACCAATCAGAAGGATTAGAATTTACCTGGTCGTCTTGGATATATATTAATGACTTAGGTAAAGATAGCAACAAATATCAACACATATTCAGTAAAGGTGATGGAGAATTTGACCCTATTACTAACATATCAAGTGTAAATAACGCACCAGGTATGTATATATTTCCAATGACTAATAAATTACACATTATTATGGATACTGTTGATAAGAATGATACTAATACTGTCGTTGATGTAGATAATATTCCGTTAAAGAAATGGGTTCATGTTGCTATTCGTGCGATGAATACAAAACTAGATGTTTATGTGAATGGTATAATCGCTAGACGTCTTGAACTTATAAATACACCTAAGCAGAATTATGGTAATATTTATATAGCCCAGAACGGTGGGTTTTATGGTAAATTATCTGCGTTAAGATATTATGATCGTGCGTTAAATGTTTTTGAAATTAATAAAATAGTATCAAGTGGTCCCAATTTAACTACTGTTAATGATACAAATAGTCTGGGTGGTTTTTCGTACTTGTCTAATTATTGGTATGCTTCGAAATATTAGACATCACAATCTTTTTTTCATAGTATAATATAACTACAGTAATATACTATGTCAACAGTAGATACATCTTTAGATAGTATTTGTACTCAACGGAAAAAGCAGATGTTATTCACAGTTCCTCCTCCACGAATAAATATATTTGATACATCTCCATATTTAAAAGGGTACACCAAAGCACAATTAGATATGAGACGAAAGGTGGAAATATTAAAGTATTCTGGAAGTACACAAAATACGAAGACGAATCGCTTAACTAAAAAGGGATTATACTCGCAAGTAATGAAAGGTCGAAATCGTGTAGACCTACAAACAGTTGTTAACAATGTATTCTGTCCTACAGATGAAATAATATATACACCGAGTAGTTCGTCAGGTGTACCTGGACCAGTTATCGATTTATATCTAGATAATAATGTACCATTATACAATTATATGAAAAACACAGAGGCAAAAGGGATAAGTGAACTAGAACAAGTGGATGAATGGAAGTATATTAGTACGTTGAATAATACACTATTTATCGATGATATATCGAGTCAATTACTAATGTTAAATATAACCGACTCTATTAATTCTACATCAAAAACATTTAATTTATCTTTACCGATTGGGTTTAATATATCTGGTAAAAAAATCAATAATACTGATAGTCTTTATGAATATAAGAATATATCAATCGCATTAGATCAAACAACCCCTTTTGAATTTATCGTTCAATACAATAATGTTAACGTCCAAACAGTTACTCCTATTGTTTCTTATATTTACGATGTATCAAATATAACGTCTTTTTCGTTTGATATTTCAAATAATGCGGATTATTTTGATGCTTCAGTATATGCGGGTATATTAAATATTTCGAATATAAATTTATATACCGAACCTGGATATGTATATGATTTTTATGTAAAACCCAGATTAACCATCAATATAGGTAACGCGGATATAACTAGTACGTTTAATGTAGAATATGATGTTAGCTATGGAGTCTTAATGAATTTATCGGAAACTACGATAGCTGACGTATCCAATTGTGTTTTATTGACAGAACCAAGTACAAAATTGTATACTCCGTTTGTAATCAATAGTACATAATCCCTAAGTTCTCAATCCTAATTATGGTAATATCTATACCATAATTAGATATGTTATGTAATTTACCAAGTGCTACGGTCAGGGTTACTCTTGATACTCTTCAATGGATGAGGAGGAAGATTATTCTTAGGAGGAATATTTGGAGAAAAGGTAGGATTTAAACACATTTCAGCAGTGGGAAATACTTTTCCGGACATGCATTTCGATGCGTCATCTATATTCACACACCCCCTTCTACCGTTTTGTTCTCCTACTAAACACCATGTAGCTTTAGAACTGGAAATAGGTTTTTGTATAGAACTCTCTGAAATATCTGATTTTGGTTCACTCAATATGGTATCTAGTTCATTCTTAGTTTCGTTATTTACAACACCTACACTAGCCTTTTTCAGTAGATTACCTACTGACTGTACTGTTCCCTCGGCAATATCAATACCACCACGTGCTACATCAGATGTAATGTCAGCAGTTTTATTAAGTAAGGTTCCAGTAGTATACCCTAACATAGCTAATATCTGGTAAAAGAGTGGTTTAAAAAGGTTTACTATCACCTGAACTATATTTCCAGCAACTTGAACGATATTTCCCATAACATAGAACAAATTTACTCCTAAAAGAGATAAAATCAAGAGAACTGATAAAATAATGATAATATAGTTTTTGTTACCTCCGTCAGATACGACGAGTTTAGTGGGATTGGAGGTTAAATCCATTTTATTAATATAATATACAAAAATATTTTATTTAGCGAGTTCGTTTGCTTTCATCTTATATAATATACATTTAGTGTAAATGGGATTATTTAATATGCTGGAGATGTTCTTTTTTGTAAGTTTGGCTATAACATTTGTTTTAATTTTGTTTTTAGTCTATCATTTTAGACAAAAAATGACGTCGATGGAAAATAGATGTGACGCAATGTTTGATATTATTAACAACATTGTAAAAGAATTGAATAATCGTAATAGTTTAGTAGCTCATTCGGAAATTCCAGAAAATGTATTGTTTAAACCAGATATCTCTTATTTGGAACAACAAGAAATGTCAAAATTAGTAGTATCTGATAATGAATATGATACAGATGATGAGGCGGAGTCAGATGAGGAAGATGATGAGGGGTCAGATGAGGAAGATGGTGAGGAGTCAGATGAGGAAGATGAGAATGTAATTTTACCCGAACTCATAGACGACGAAACACCCGTCAAAGTAATAAATATGGAAATCCAAGAAATTGATAGCGAGATCGCAGCTATTGATGAGAATCAATCCGAAAATATAGATGAAGAAGACCCAGATATCCATGATGGTTTAGATACAGAAAGTGTGAATAACATACATGTTGAAAAACTAGAAACCCCTTTAGAGAATGTTGTAAATGAAGTACCTAATGTTGATATGGATATGTATCGTAAAATGAATTTAAACGCATTAAAGGCATTAGTCATTGAGAAGGGTTACGCAAGTGATACAGCCAAAATGAAAAAGGTTGATTTATTGAAATTACTTGAAACATCAGCATAAATCTAAAACGAATTTTTTCACAACTATAATATATAAGTGTTTAGTATATTATAATGTTTTCACGTTCATCAAGTATATTTCAAAGTGTAGATTGTGCTTATCCAGTAATTAAAGAAACGGTTCCTGAATCAGCTAGAGGGTATCATGCTAATAATAAATATCCTGGATTTCCTCCATTAATGAATGATGGACGTTCTATTACCGCAACCTGGCAATCCGAATCCAGTGCGAACGCAGATTTAGTAGAACGTTCGGGTATTAAATCCAATTGGGAATATCGCAAATACTTAACGGAAAACGCACATAAAATTATGGAATATAATTTCCGTGAATCCTCAAATGATGTTGGATACTATAAACGTCCGATTGATATTCCGAGTATTCAATCAAATGAAGTCAAGGGATTTCATAACGCCCCTTATGTATACACATCTGGTTTAGATAATTCAAAACCATTTGGATACACCCATAGTGATTTAAAAGACTTGTACCTATCTAGAGAGCAGTTGGCATCTCGTAAGGTTGCACCAATTATATCTACAGAATCTCACAAAATTGCGTAAATCTATACAAATCAATGGTATTTTGTATAATATATACCAAATGATATATATTATTGTTACTAGCAGCTTTTATAACGTAACAGATGAAATAAGAAAAAGTCAATATACTAATTGTATCAATAAACTTAAAAAGATAATAGAAAAGGATACTTTAGAATGGAAAGTAATTATAGTAGAAAATAACGGATTAAGGAAAACATTTTTTGATGATTTTGGATATGAAGTTCATTACACTAATAATAATTCTATACAAATGAATAATAAAGGTTATAACGAATTAAAAGACGTTATTGATACCATAACAAAATATAATATTCAAGATACTGATTTTGTAATAAAAATAACTGGTAGATACATATTAGAAGATGATAGTGAATTTATATCTACTATTAAAAATTTAGATAACACTAATTATGACTGTGTAATAAAATATGGAAATTATGGAGTACCTGTTGATTATAAAACAACTGACTGTATTACAGGACTAATCGGTATGCGAAGCTATTATATCAAACAAATAAAATTACCAACTCGACATGAATGTGTTGAGCGTAATTGGGCGAAGGTGACATATTTAATAGATGATAATAAAATACATAAAGTTAATACATTAGGAATTCATATTTGTCCTGGTTATGATAGTATATCTGGTGCCTTAGGATATAATCAAACCGGTAAAAATAGTATCATCGGTGTAGATATTCCATATTTTCTCGTATAATTTATAACATTCCAAAATAATATAAATTGTAAAACTTATATTATTGTAACAATGAAAGTTATTAGTTTTGATGTTGGAATTAAGAATATGGCCTATTGTATTTTAGAATATACAACTGATGATATTTTTATTAATAATTGGGGTGTTTTAAATATGATGGAAGATGAGAACATTACACATAATTGTGAATGTATGAATAAAGCAAAAAATAAAAAAAAAGCACCAAAAGAGTGTACGAAAAAGGCAAAATATCATAAAAATAATAAATATTATTGTGAAAAACACGCAAAAGAATGTTCTCAATATATTATTCCAACAAAGGCAATGACAGCACCATCGTTGAAAAAATTAAAACTAGATGATCTTATACAACAAGGCAATAAAAATCTAATCTTTTTAAATGTAGAGAATCTTAATAGCTTAAAAAAGGTGGATGTTCTCAATATAGTTATAGAATTTTATAAAAAACATTGTTTCGAAGTAATTATCGATAGTAAAAAGAAGACAGCAGGTGAGACAGATTTGATTAGTGTGGGTAGGAAGATGAAAGAACAATTAAATAAGATTGAGAACATTAATGAAATACAACATGTAGTGATAGAAAATCAGATATCACCGATAGCAACACGTATGAAAACCGTCCAAGGGATGTTAGCACAATATTTTATAATGATTAACGATAATATTCATTTAGAGTTTGTATCATCATCACATAAATTAAAACAATTTACTGAATTAAAATTAGATAATCGAGAACATGGTAATAATACGAGTGAAAATAAACCCCAATTTAACGCAGATTATAAAAAACATAAAAAAGATGGAGTGTATTATTGTTCTCTTATGTTAAACGCAAACAATTCTTTACAACCATGGATAGATTCATTAAATACAAAGAAAAAAGATGACCTAGCGGATTCATTCTTACAAGGTATTTGGTATTTAAAACATAAAAATATAATATTCTTTGCGGAGGATTTAAAAATAAATCTTGTATAATTATCATATTAGAATGGAAGTTATTGATTTAGGTGCTCTTAATGAAATTAATGATTTGCCTGTTGAATCATCGAGACCTAGTTCAAATCTCGGAACGGGAATAGAACTTTTAATGAATGAAAATAAAATATCTTCAAAAGTGGATTTAAATTTAGGGGAGTTGGATAACTTAGAGGACGAGTTAAATGAATTATCCGGACATAAAACGCAATCTCAAAGTGAAGGAAATACAAAATCACTATCTGGTATGGCTTCCAATTTCTTTGGATTTAGTAAGAGTGAGGAAGAACCGGTTCGTAATACACATGAAGATACAAGTGATTCTAATTTAGGTCAAGCGACTCGTGATAGTATTGGTACAGCAAAAACATGGGATGGATTTGCAAAAATGAATGAAATGCCACTGAATGATGAAATACGTGTTAGTTCTACGATGAATGAACGTGAGAAACGCAGAAAGAAACGTGCGATGATTAAAAAGTTAGAAGAGTGGTATGAAAAGGGGTTAATTAAACATAATTCCCATTTCACTTTAGATTCTGACTATGACGAAATCGAAGATGAATATGAAACCGCACTAGAAGACAAACGTAAAAAAGATAGTATTAAATTACAAGGGTGGTGGTTTATGACTTTTATTAATTCATTGGAATACGCAAATAGTGCGTTTAATCCATTTGATCTGAATTTGGATGGATGGGGAGAACAAGTCAATGAGGACATTGATAGTTACGAGGAAATATTCAGTGAATTATATGAAAAATACAAAGGTGGAAAATTGGCTCCAGAGATTTCTCTTTTATTGCGTATTGGATTTAGTGGTGCTGTTTTAAACTTTTCTAATAAAGCATTGTCGACAGCAGCACCAGCGTTTAATGACGTTATCAAACAAAGTCCTGAACTTATGAAAATGTTTACCAACGCAACTGTGAGTAGTATGAGCCAAGAATCACCCGGTTTCGCAATGGCTAGCAATTTTATGAGGGAATCTGAAAATAAACCTCGTGGTCCTCCTCCTCCAGCTCCCATTAAAACTCAAAATCTGCCTCCACAACCCAGACCTGGTATGAATTATTCAAATGATGCTCCTTCAAATCGTCCGGATATAAACGCAAGTAGAGGGGCAATGTTTAGAGAACAAGGTGTAGATATGAATCAACAACAAAACATTAACGAACCCGTAAAAAGTATCAGACCCCCCGTTCAACGTCAGGAGATGAAGGGACCACAATCAAGTGATATCGATAGTATATTATCTGGTTTAAAGACCAGAAATGTGAATATTCATGAAGCACCTCCATCACGTTCTGCGGATGAAGACTCTGTTATATCAATTTCATCGTTAAAGGATATGCAAAATACTAACTTACCAAAACGCTCTCGTCAAAAAAACACATCCAGTAAAAATACTATATCATTAGATATCTAATCACATAATTTATAGATAGACCTAATCAGTTTCGTGTAATAAGGCTATTACACAAAACATTTATTATATCGCTTTTTCATACATAGCTAACATCATTTCTTTTCGTTCATAATAATCTACAATGGGTTTGGGGTACTTGACTTGAGTATACTTAACATCATTATGTGTTTCATACCATTTATGAATATCATTTGGGTCAACATACTTTAATTCAGGTACCCATTTTTTTATGTATTCCGCGTTAATATCAAACTTGTAACTCTGTATCCAAGGATTCATATCTCTGAAATAAGGTTTCATATCAACACCAGTACCACTTATACCTTGCCAATTACCATTGTTCGACGCAATATCATAATCGGTTAATGTTTGTGCGAAATATTGTTCTCCAACACGCCAATCTATTAATAGAGTTTTTATTAAAAAACTGGCTGTTGTCATACGTCCTCTATTATGCATATATCCAGTAGTATTCATTTCACGCATACAAGCATCAACAATTGGAAATCCAGTCTGTCCGTTTTTCCATTTTTCAATATTTGTTTCAGACTTGCTCCATTTTAAAGAACGATATTTCAATTGATATGATTGACCGACCACTTCAGGATACGCATATAATACATGTGCGAAGAATTCTCTCCATATTAATTCTCGTATTAAACCATGATTTAAACCAAATTTATCTTTAAACGCATGATACACCTCTCGAATAGATATACATCCAAATTTAATATAAGCCGATAAATGTGTGGTTTTATATTTAAAAAAATCACGACTTTCATCATACTTCTTCTGGTCTCGTAGTGCTAGTACCAACTTTAGTTTTGCGTTTTTACTTCCACCATGAACTAATATATTTGGATTCACATTTACAAACCGTTTCAACGCATCAGTCAATGTAATTTTATAATCAGAGCCGGTATCGATGATAGCAAATGAGAAAGAACGTTTTTTAACAGGCTTAGTAACCGGAATATTTATAACCGCATTGTAAAATGGCGTGTATTTCTTATATGCTTGACGAGAACTATCGACAATAATACTACCAGGTTCATATAAATAATAATCTGAATAAGTGTGACAATCTATATTATGTTTATCACATATATTTTGTATATCTTTATCACGTGTAATAGCATATGGACTATAATCGCGATTGAAATATACACAATTAATTTGATGCTTAGTTAAAAGATTATCTATAACAGTTGATTGGTTACCATAAAAACACATTAATTCGCCTCCTTTATTTTTAATTTCCGTACGAAGATCGTTCAAACTTTCAATCATAAATTGTACGGAATTATCTGACTTGTATTTATTCGTCGATGTAACCTGTTCTGGTGTAAATATAAAACATGTATATAACTTATCACAAATGTCAATAGCTCTGTTTAGAGCTACATTATCAATAATACGCAAATCACGATGAAATATAAATAATCCTTGTATTGGAATCGACATAGTTAAATTATATGGATATATTATGCGGAAGTTATTATGTTTCTTAAACAATAATATAAAAATATGGATATATTATCGTATTATACAGATATGAATTGGATAACGAATGCATACAATATATTAAGTACAATCATGATGACAAATGTAGAATATTTGGTACAGTCAACAACATATGTACTTAACGAATTCTTTAATATAGATTTGAATTCAATAGCAACATCTTTATTTTTAAATTATATTGAGATAAAGACTAAAGTAAACAAGACTGGATTATATATCTATAACAATAATAAGTTTATAAAAAACATGATAGATAAGACATCATATAATTATCAATACGCAGTTGCCAATTTTAATAATAATCGTATTGAGCCATTTAATACAAATTGGGTATGCATGTCGGTATTATTATTGAATGATGATAAACATATTATAGGTAATAAACACATTTACATAGAAGATTATCAATACATAAAACCACACGTAAATGAAGATATCAGTCGAATCCAACATTATAACAACTGTCTTCATCATCTGATCGAAACCACACAATCGATATGTAAAAGTGACAATATAGAAGAGACTATGGTAACAATGAAAGCAGGCGACATTATTTTTACAAAAACGTATAATAAAGATTTAATAATACATGAAGACGAACAACTATATTTAAATAAACAATCAAATGTATCCTTTATTTCAATTGAATATACACATCCAAACATGCAGAGTAAAATTATATTAACCATTCCAAAGAATACATATTTTGTAAATAATATAATTTTGTCTTCTGTGTTTATTAAACGATATTTAGAATATCAACCAGAGAGGTATGTTTTTGATGATAAATATATTGTCAACCTTATGGATAATAATATAAACATGTTTTCATTGAAATATAATGAATATATCTTGATAAAGGAGAAGACATATGAAGTTATAAAGAATAAAAATAATTAAAAATAAATATAAATATAAAGGTTTTTTATCATAATATATTACGGGTATACAATATGGATACAGTGGGTATTCAATCCCAACAACATGCCCTAAATGGTAAATGGAAATTATATTATCATTTACCACAAGATAAGAATTGGGATATTTCGAGTTATTCTGTGATTATGAATAATATTGATAATGCCGAAAAAGTAATAGCATTAAACGATCATATACATGATAATGTTATAAAAAATTGTATGTTGTTTGTAATGCGGGAAGGTATTACACCCATGTGGGAAGATCCACGTAATCGAAATGGTGGATGTTTTTCATATAAAATAGTAAACAAGATGGTTCCTGAAGTATGGAAACAATTATTTTATTTAATAACTGGAGAAACATTGACTGTTGATAAATCATATAGTAAACATATAAACGGGATTACCGTTTCGCCCAAAAAAAATTTTTGTATTATTAAGATTTGGTTAGATGTATCTAACTTACAAGACCCAGATATAATAACTCATATACCAAATTTGCAGAAACAAGGATGTTTGTTTAAAAAACATGAACCTGAATTTTAGAATGAATGTAAAATTGATATTTATATACAACAAAAAGGTATAAATATCAAGTATCAAGTATGAAGTCTATAATCAGACATATCGCTGCATTAGATGGTGACATTGAATATTATGTGGGGAAATCGTCAAATGAAAATTTTGAAATTATAGATGCAGCAAATGAAAATGATTTATGGTTTCATATTAATGGAGAACCATCCGGACATGTTATCGCAAAAGTACCAGAAAATATTGATTTTACAAAAAAACAATTACGTCAAATTATAACACAAGGAGGATTGGTATGCAAAGAAAATTCAAAGTATAAATCTCAAAAAAATGTAGATATAGTATACACCTACGTTAAATACGTAAATAAAACAAATATAGTAGGAAAGGTATCTATTACAAACCATAAAATAATTTCTTTGTAAATACAATTGTATTAGATATGTATATACAATGTCCGATTCTGAAAACAATACAATTGTTGATTCTGCGAAACCAACAGTGACTACAATATCACATCATACAATGATGGACTTATTACGCGTTACGTTACTAGTATATAATTATGGAAATAGTTTTCAAGTCACAGATAATGATGAAAATATTGAAACATTCATATCCAGCTTGAAAGCAAAAGGCGATTTTGATAAAATAAAATTAGATGAAACCAGAAAACATGTTTTAGAAGAAATAGCACTGAATGTTCCTTCAGGAAAAATATACAAGTTTATAAACGATCCTGATACTGATATACAAGTAGGCATCGCAATAAGTGAAGGAAAGAAAAGAATTTCAGTAGTATTTCGAGGAAGTGAATCATTATCTGATTGGTATTATGATTTTATGGTATTCAAACACAACTTACAAAATGATATTTACGTACATAGTGGTTTTTATAAACAACTCAATACTAACAATGTATGTGAAGATTTAATTGATTCAATAAAAACGATTCTAAACGAACATCCGGACTATGACATTTATGTAACCGGGCATAGCTTAGGAGGTGCGTTATCTACATTATTTGGTTATATTTTAGCAAATAAAATAGAAAATAATGTAAAAGTAGTATCATATGCTAGCCCACGAGTAGGTAATTATGCTTGGAAAAAATCTTTCGAATCAACAAAAAATTTAATCCATTATAGGATAAGCAATAAACGTGATATAATTACTGCGTTTCCAATATATAAGTATCATCATGTCGGTATAAATATTCAATTGTCAGATGAAAAATATAAAATAGTAGATGATAATAATCTAAAATGGTATAATGAAACGTTGCTTACATGTTGGAGTCCATCCGAACATAGCTGTGATTTATATTACAATCGTATGAATAAGCATAAGTGGTAAAATAACATAAATATTATATTTTGATATATATTATTTATTATGGTAAAATATCTAGTTGGTATTTTATGTTCGAGTGATATTCAATTATTACGTGAATCATTTAAAAGTGTAATTCACCAACAAAATTTTGACGATTATCATATTTTCATCATAATAAATACATTAGATGAAATTTTTTATCAAGATGTTGTACGTGAATTTGGAAACAACAAGCATGATAAATTAAAAAAGATTATTCGTACTGATTCAAATGGTTTCCCGGGAAAAGGTCACAACTCAGTATTAGAAATATTTTATAAAAATTACAAATATGATTATTTAATTAAGTTAGATGGAGATGATTTTTTGTTTCCATGTGCTCTAGAAAGAATAAATAACGTACAAATTTCTCAAAACAGTGATGTAATTACATTAATCGGAAATTGTTCTATAACAAAATCAGGATTATCTCGTACAAAAAATCATGAAATAAATCCACATACCAATACATATTTTTTAAAATATAACGTGGCACTTGAATTTAATATTCAAGAAGTATCAAACATAACAAAGATTGACGAAGAACTAAACGCACTTAATGCGGGTACTCCATTACGGTTATTATGTCTTAATCGTAAGATATTAGAAAAGTATAGAAAACTATATAATGAAGATATGTATAAATGCGTGGATATAGAATATTGTGTCATATTTTGTAAAGAATTACATAATCCAGATTATAAAATAACCCATTTAAGTGACGCGTATATTTATTTATATAATGGTGTAAATGATAATAGTGTAACCCACGATCATAACGACCATATTATTCCATATACAAATGATAATAAAATACGAAACAATTTATTACATAAATATAATTTACGTGAATATAGAATAAGTGATATTACACCGGTTCCTTATGGTAATATTATAATTGATAATATGAATGCAGATATGTTAAATGATTTTTATGATAAAATATTGTTTACATTATTACGAGTATGTAATAATTATGTGAAATAACTGATATAGATACTTGATAATTCTATGATATATATGGTAAAATATCTAGTGTGTATTTTATGTTCAAGTAATATTAGATTAGTTAAAGAATCTTTAAATAGTGTCATTAATCAAAAAAATTTTGATGATTATGATGTATTTTTAATAGTAAATACATTAGATGACGCATTTTATAAAGACGTTACATATGAATTTAATAATCATAGTCATTCAAAGTTAAAAAAAATTATAAGGACAGAATCAAATGGTTCTCCTGGAAAAGGACATAATTCTGTGTTGAGTATATTTAATAGAGATTATAACTATGAAAACTTAATTATGCTAGATGGTGATGATTTTTTATTTCCATATGCGTTAGAAAGAATAGATAAGGTAAGTAGTATTGAAAATAGTGATATAATAATGCTATATGGGAATACCCAAGTTAAATCATCTCATACTATTTTCAATAAGACAAGTTATGATTCATCCAGTATGGTTCATAATTACGATTTAACATTTAAATATCAAATTCAGGAACATATAGATTTGTGTGATATACACAAAGATTACAATACGATACACGCAACACCAGGTAGATTGTTATGTACAAATCGAAAAATTTTATCTATATATTTGAGCTTATATGATGAATCAATGTACGTATACGATGATTTCTTAGCATTTTTGCTTATATACAAAGAAAGAAATAATACTGTTTTCAATATTACTCATTTATCAGACCCATATATATACTTTTATAATTCCATTAACGTAGATAGTGTATCATATAAAAATAATGATTCGCATATTGGATATGATAATAGATTAAAAATTCAATTAATAAAAAAACATGTAAATCATTATGATGTTACGGATATATCAATAAAACCGTATAATACTATAATAAACGATACCATATCAACTGCTGAAATGGGTGATTTTCACAAAAAATCTATATTAAAAATGAATAATGTACTTCCAACGCTAATAGCAAAACAACGTATATTATTTATAGATTCTTCAGAATGGGATTACAATACTATAAATAATCGAGCTCTTGGAGGTACAGAATCAGCTATTTATGGCCTATCAACCATCCTTGCGAAGACTCATGATGTAAGTGTGATGACTAATATAAAGAAAACTCTTACCATCCATCCATTTTTAAAATATTATCCAATAAATGAAATATATATAAAACAAATACAACCAAATATTATTATTTTTCAAGGATTATGTACGACTGACAAATCCTTTTTTACAAATATAAGTCCAAATGTATTGTTATGGAATTGGATTCAACATGATATTAATGTTAGTTTCGTTACAGAAAAGGCCATGCATTATCCATTCGATAAATATATTTTTGTAAGTAATTGGCAAAAAAATAGATTTATACAAAAGTTTAAATTGAATCATAATAAATGTATGGTTATCCAAAATGGTATATCACCTATCATTAAAATAAATGAGTTAAACTATTTACAAAAAGAGCCCATATTGTTATATTGTAGTACACCCTACCGTGGTTTAATCATAGCATATAAATTATTTCAAAAGATTAAACAATCTATTCCAAATATAAAGTTCAAAGTATTTTCATGTTTTTCTCGTGAAGTCGATAAAAATAAAACAAAATATTTGCCGATAACTGAACTGTCAGATATAAGAAGTACCGAACTAGATATATATTATAGTTCAATATATCAACTATTAATTGATGATAATAATATTGATTTTTATGGTTCTGTACCACAACATATATTATTCAGCCATATGAAATCAGCAATGGTATTTTTTTATCCGAATACTTATGCTGAAACATGTTGTACTTCTATATTAGAAGCCATGGCACATAGATGTAATGTAATATCCTCTGAACTTGGTGCAGTACCAGAAACATCAAATGGTTTTGCATCTATATTTAATCCGCATATTGATGTATTACATGACCGTGTATTAACAGACGAGATGGTAAAAAAACCAATTCAATTAGAATCAATTCCTGAAAGTTATCAACGTCAATTTGTAGAAAAAACTGTCGATTTAATAAATAACTATCATAGTGATTATAACCAAGAGTTACTAACTAATCAACAGGATTATATACGAAATTGTACGTGGGAAAAACGTGCTGAACTTATCCAACCACATATACCATCTGTCTAAGTAAACCAGTATTATTGAATGATGTATACAATATTACATTATTCAATCAAATCTCATGAAATTACAACGGAGGCAAGTTTGCCAAACATAATTTAATACTACCCAATGAAGCAACGTCATATTTAATAATCAATGGTAGGTCATTTCCTAGATACATTTCAAGATGACTGCATAAAGGAGTACATTTAATAAAGTGTGACAAACTCTTTAGTGAAAACTCACCCTGGTAAATAACAGAATCATCTGATTTTTGAATAAAATTCATGTTATCTTTAGACTCACTACGGAAAATACGCGAACTAGCAAAATTACCTTCACATGAAAATACCAAATCATTTCCAAATGACTTAATTTCAATGCGGTCTGAAATACTATTCAAATCGCGAATAATTTTCTGAAAATCAGACGTAGGTAAATTAATAATAGTCGAATATTCTACATCTGGAACAAATAACTCATCTGTATCAGGTTCAATCAATCGCAATTTTTGACTATAACATTGTTTAATATCACCATTATCATATTGAAGACCTAAGTGTGAAACAATACCATCATGGTAATCTGCTTTATCAATATACATAGATAATGTGTCATCATTTGACATAGTAGAAATCACTTTAAACAAATGCAATGTATTCGCACATACAATAATTTTATCAGGTATACAGTTATATTTTTCAAATTTTTTAGCATCTAAAAGTACATTGACAAGAATAGTATGTGTTTTATCAAAATTAATTATCTTCATACCATCTTTAGTAAAAGTAATAGTCGCATCAGTTAATACATCCTTTATAGCTGTAATCATATTTCGGATAGGCTGAATTTGAACTGTTTTTATAGTTAATACATTATTAGCTTCATTCATTATTATAACAGTGTAATAATTATAATAATGCGTTTGTTTTTATATATTATTTGAATTATATCTATTTTCGAATAAATTGTTTGTTTTATTGAGTGTAAAAATAATCCATATACTTCGGATATTATAGCATACTGTAGTATTCGTTATGAATAATATAGTTTATTCATGTATTTACACATGGAATATGACTTATATTATTATTCTGTATCGCCAATTATTTTATTTTTAATTGGTGTAATATAGAAGATATTTAGAAAAAATATAGTCTATCTATATATAATTATGGCAACTCCTATAGCTTTAAACAGCGAGAACTATCCTGCGTTGAATGAGTCTATCATCGACATTTTAAAAGGCGGAAAGCGTCCATTAATTACAATCTTCACCAATGCGGAAGGTACAGTATATGCGTCCGACGCACATGGTGATATCATTGATAGAGAAGTGTTAAGTGCTAGTTATACCGCATCCTACAAAGATGCTGATGGTAATATGACAAATCCTTTCGTCGTTATTAAGTTCAAGGATGGTGAAGGTCTGGTGTATGCCAAATTTATTGATTACTTTACCACTGTTGACTATGTCGAAGATCATTGGTATATCTTGTCGCAAGGAGATATTCAACGTAAAAGATTCTAAGTGTATTTTACAAAAATAATAATGTAGGTTTGTATTTACATTATTAATTTACAAACCAAATATGCTGCATATTTAGGTTAATATGTGTTTTAAATATATAGCATGTCTAGAACAGTTGTTTCAGCAGATGAGTATTTATTATATAATTCAGATGATGAACGGTATGGTAGTATATTTGATAAACCGTATATACCTATTTACGTATGTAACGACTGTCATAAAATGAAAAAATACAACGTTC